>JGI24698J34947_10001810_pt1 | contig 11401 bp, 13 predicted proteins | sample TergutMp193P3_FD_34947 | JGI IMG/M metagenome (IMG submission 34947)
GCGTCTTTTTCCGGCGGCCATATCCGCGAGGAAATTATCCGCGAAAAGCTGGGGCTGGCGGGGCTGGAAAAGATCAACGCGCTTGCCGAAGCCTGCGCCGCCAATGACGCGCCCGCCGCATTTGCCCTTACCGACACGATCCTCGCTTCGGGAGTCGCTATCGAACAGTTTATCATCGATCTTGCCGGATATTACCGCAGTCTGTTGCTGTTAAAAAACGGCGTTACCCGCGAATCTTTGCTCGGCTACAGCGCGGATCAGTTTTCCGCGAAGGTTCTTGAAACGTTTGATTCACTGCGGCTGGAGCAGGCGCTTGAACTGCTCCTCGACTGTTACCGCGATATACGGTACTCGGTGTCGCCCCGCTTTGAACTTGAAACGGCGATCTCAAAATTGTCGTGGCTTAACCGATGGGTGTCCCCGCCGGAACTCAAGGCCGCATTAGACAGCGCGCAGTATGCCTTGCGCGGGCAAGGAGGGGTATCCCGCCCTTTAGCGCACGGGGGTGATAAACCCCCAGAGGTCAGGCATCCAGCGGAGGCCCCCCCGGGGGGGTATAAGCCCCGGCACGGGGGCGGCGGTCAGTCGCTTGCCGAAGAATATCGGCGAATGTTAGCCGCAAAAGCCAGCGCGCCGCCAGAAGCGTCCGATGACGACGAAGAACCCGCATGGAGCGGCATTATACATAACAGCGGCAGGGGGGAGCCGTTAGGCGACACACAAGGCGATGTATCGTCAGGCGATGTATCGTCAGACGATGAGTCGCCCGTGAATCGGGTGCTTAGGCTGATACCCGGCACGGTGGTAAATTAAAAGCGAGGCGCTATGAATATCAACCCTTTTGACTTAATGAAACAGATGGAGAGCTTTCAGGAAAAACTGGCGGATGTCAGCGCGACCGGTTCCGCCGGAGGCGGCATGGTGGAGATCGAGCTTAACGGCAAGCTGGAAGTGCTGGCGGTACGGATAGCGCCGGAAGCAATTGAAGGCGGGGACACGGAGATGCTTGAAGACCTGATAACGGCGGCGTTCTCCAACGCCCTTGAAAAAACCAAAGAAACGATAACCCGCGAAGTCGGCGCGATGGCGGGCGGCATTCCCGGCCTCTCCGGCCTGATGGGCGGCTTATGACACCTAACGCACCTAACGCCATCGACCGGCTGGTAGCGCTGCTTTCAAAACTCCCCGGCGTGGGGAAAAAAAGCGCGTCCCGCATGGCGTACCATATTCTCGACGGCAGCAGCGGCTACGCCCACGCGCTGGCGGAAGAACTTTCCGCCCTCCATCAGGCGATCCGGCGCTGCGGCGTTTGCGGCGGCTTTACCGAAACCGACCCCTGCCCCGTCTGCGCGGACTCAGGGCGCGATCACGGCCTTATCTGCGTGGTTGAGCGCGCCCAGGACCTGCGTATAATAGAAGAATCCCGCGAGTTTAACGGGGTTTTTCATGTGCTGGGCGGGCTTATCGCGCCGCTGGAAGGGGTCGGCCCCGGAAACCTCGCCATCGGAAAACTGGCGGAACGCCTCAGGGGGAACGCGGTCAGGGAAATAATCCTCGCCCTGAACCCCACGGTAGAGGGCGATACCACGGCCCTGTATCTGCAAAAAATGCTCGCGGAATTCCCCGTGGAGGTGACCCGCCTGGCGTCGGGACTGCCCGTAGGCGGCGACCTTGAATACACCGACCGCCTGACCCTTTCCCGCAGTTTCCGTGGAAGGGTTAGAGTATAACACAAATTCTAAGAAATTTTACCACGGAGTACACGGAGTCGTGGTTCGAAAATCATCTTTTCCTCTGTGAAACTCCGTGTTCTCCGTGGTTTTTTATTTTTTTTTATTATTATTCTTATTGACAAATTTGATATTTTTAATTATACTTTAATAAAATCTATCTTAACAAAGGATGTAACATGAAAAGCAAACAAACTCCCGGCGGCGTACTGAAGGCGCTGCTGGAAAAGCACGATCTGAATTGCAACAGACTCGCAAAAGCAATCGACATGAGCAACGCGATGGTACGGCTGTTGATCCTCGACAAGTCCCCCATTTCGCTGACCGCGGCCCTTCGGCTTGCCAAATTCTTCAAAACCAAGCCGGAATTCTGGCTGAATCTGCAAATGAAGTACGATCTGGAAAAAGCCGCCAAAAGCAAGTCCGTTGCCAAAGAATTGGCCGGCATTACCACGGTCAGCAGCTACTCGTTTGCGCGCAAACCCCACGCTACGCGGAAAAAAACCGGCAAAAAGAAAACTGCGGCCGCCGGCAAGCGCAAAACCGCCAAAAAAGCCCCCCGCCGCGCCAAAAAACCGGTTCGCAAACCAGCCCGTAAAACGGCGCGAAAAGCGGTCCGCAAGCCGGTTCGTAAAACAGTTCGCAAAACGACCCGCAAACGCCGCGCGAGAAAGTAAAAGACTCTCACAGAGGCACGGGGGACACGGAGAATTTTTAATTTTTTATTCCTCCGTGTACTCCGTGGTTTAATTCTTTTTCAAACACACCAAATGCCGCTGTTCGTCCAGAAAAGGGACGGGGCAGGGAATAATTTCGCACGGCGTTTCCAGGGCGGCGATTTCCGCTTCTATTTTTTCGCGGCGGCCTTTGTAGGCGGCAAGCGTTCCCCCATCGATACAGAGCCGGAACAGGCCCTTGAGAATTTTCGGGTCCAGCGGCCTGAAAGCCCGAAAGGTGACCAGCGCGAAACGGCCCGACTTCGCCTTTTCCATCTCCGCTTCTTCCACCGCGACATTCGCAAGGCCCAGCGTCTCCCGCGCATGGCGCAAAAAACCCGCCCTTCTGCCCTTGCGCTCGATGAGGGTAAACGCCGCGTCCGGCATGGCGACGGCAAGGGGGATACCGGGCAGACCCGCGCCCGAGCCGACATCGGCGATGGTACGGCTTCCCGCCAGCAAACGGGAGATGATCCCCAACGGCGCGAGGGAATCGAGGATATGCCGGACGATCAGCTTCTGCCGGTCGTCGGTTCCCACGAGGCTCAGCGCGGGGTTGTTCTGTTCGATTTCGAGAATGTATTGGGTAAGGAGGGAAAAAATTTCATCGCGGCGGGGGGCGATCAACTCCTCCGCGCCGGAATCGTCACGGCATAGCCGCGCGAGCCCCTGCGAAAGCAGATCAAAACTATCGGATACCATTTTATTTCCAATTTCCTCTCACGGAGGCACGGGGAACACGGAAACCACGGAGAATTTAAATTTTTTATTCCTCCGTGAAACTCCGTGGTTATCTTCTCTCTAGAAATATTCTCGCAGTTTTTCTTTCCAGTTGCCTCCCTTCTGGATAGTCGCTTTAACTCCAAATTCCGAGAGACGCTGCGCCCGTTCCTCATCATCACTGCTCGTAACGGCGATAAGGGTCATGTTATGGGCGGAAAAAAGAAGCTTCTTGATCAGGTTCTCGCCGCTCATATCGGCAAGCTCCAGGCCGGTAATGACGCAGGACACTTTATGGGATTCAACCGCATCCAATACATCTTCGCCCCGCTCATAACTCAATGTTTCGATACCCAGTTCCGCCAGGAATATCTTCATTACCTTTTGAAAAAATTTGCTGTTATCGACGTGTACAACATACATACTCCCCTCCCTCCCCCTCTTACTTTTACCGTCTTTTTACAGTCTTTTCGCAATAGCGTCGATAAATTCCCATGAATTAAGGCTTTTCGCCGGAGCGGGTTTGGCAATGCGCGCGAGATCGCCGGTCATCTCGCCCGCTTCAACGGCGCCGAGGGTCGCTTCTTCAAGCCGGCGCGCGAAGTCCGCAAGGTCGGGCGTGTTATCCAACTCGGCGCGTTTTGCCAAGCCGCCGCTCCACGCGAAGATCAGGGCGATGGGGTTGGTGCTCGTCTTTTCGCCTTTTTGCCAGCGGTAGTAGTGCTGCTGCACCGTGCCGTGCGCCGCCTCGTATTCAAAAACGCCGGAGGGCGATACCAGGACGCTGGTCATCATGGCGAGGCTTCCCGACGCGCTGGCGATCATGTCGCTCATCACGTCGCCGTCGTAATTTTTGCACGCCCAGAGGAAGCCCCCCTCCCCGTTGACCACCCGCGCCACCGCGTCGTCTATCAACGTGTAATAGTAGGAGATTCCGGCGGCGGCGCATTTATCCTTATATTCTTTTTCGTATACTTCGTTGAAGATCGCCTTAAAGCGCCCGTCGTAGATTTTGGAGATCGTGTCTTTCGTGGCGAACCAGACCGGAAGTTTTTCCTTTATGGCGTAGATGAAACAGGCGCGCGCGAAACTGCGGATCGATTCGTCGTAGTTGTGTACGCCCTGCACGATGCCGCTCCCCTTAAAATCCGCGACCTTTATGCGGCGTTCCGACCCGTCCGCTTTGGTATACACCAGCTCCACCTTGCCGGGGCCTTCAATCTCCATCTCCGACGATTTATACACGTCGCCGTAGGCGTGGCGGCCAATAACAATGGGCGCCTTCCACGTGCTCACCGACGGTTTTACGCAACTCACCGATATGGGCTTGCGGAACACCGTGCCGTCGAGTATCGCCCTCACCGTGGCGTTGGGGCTGGGGAACAAATTTTTCAGATTGTACTCCACCTTGCGCGCGGCGTTACTCGTAATGGTCGCGCATTTTACGCCCACGCCGAGCCGCTGAATCGCCTCCGCCGATTTTACCGTTACTTCGTCGTTGGTCGCCTCGCGGTTTAACAGCCCCAAATCGTAGTATTCGGTTTTAAGGTCTACAAAAGGAAGCAGAAGTTTTTCCTTAACCAATTCCCAGAGGATTCTGGTCATTTCATCGCCGTCAAGTTCGGCTACGGGGTTTCGCATGGGTATTTTTGTCGCCATAGTGGTACTATTTTAGCATAGAAAGGAAAATAAATAAAGGGTGATTTACTCCCTAATCCAGACTTCGCCAAATCCCAGGGATTCAATGGCCTGCACCGCCGACCTTACGTCCGCCGCCGGAATACCCACCGCCAGCACCCGCGTCAGGGAGCCGCGCGCTTCCCGCCTGGTCTCAAAACCGGCGGTTTTTAACGCGCATTCAGCCGCATCGGCCGTTTCCGCTATAGCGTAAGCGCCCACCTGCAAACGGTAGATTTTTTTGCTGTTCGGGCTCGGCAGGCCGGGAACCACCCTTATGGGCGTATGGGGCAGAACAAGGGCGGCATAATCCCTGGGCGGCGCCTCATGCGCGGCGCTTTCCGCGGTATTTTCCTCGGTTTCCAACAAGGAAATCTCGTCCGGCGCCGAATATTCGTCCCAACTGGCGGCTTGCGGCGCCGGTCTGCTCTGAACGGCAGGCTCATTTTCATCGATTATGCGCGAAGTTGGCCTGCCCTGAATGATAAGCTGGCGCTCCTCGTCCCCGGCGATTATCTTTATCTCCCACGACGACACCGGCGACGCTTCGGGGTGAACCTGAATGGTAAACCACTGCCCCCCTTCCTGATCGCTCACAGCGGGAGCCGGAGCCACCCCCCTCGCCGCCCCCGCGCTGCCTCCTCCCACAGCCGGCGTAGGCGCGGGCGGGGGGATAAGCCGGACATCGGTATCCGTCGTCAGGCCCAGCGCGTCCCACGCGGCGGGGGAAAGGTCTACAATCCGCGTCGCCGACAGGGGAATACGGCCCCTAATGGTCACTTCTATCTCTTTTCCGGTCTCGGCGTTGGAAATTTTCACCTTTGAGCCCAGCGGAATATTAAAATGGGCGGCGCTCAGGCCGGCGTCCTGCAATTCATGGGTAGCCTTGCCGATCTGGACGGGGGAGTTCAGTTGGGCGAACACGGCGGCATTGAGCAACAGTCCGCTCAGAAAAACCAGTAAAAACCGTCTCATAGCTCAAATTTTAAGAGAATCGGGGACAAAAGTCAAGGAAGCGCGCGCTGTCCGTGGTTTTTTTCACCCCCAAAGTATTGCTATTTTTTGCGAATTGTGGTATATTCTTGAGCAGGAATGTATTTTCCGAAAACGCTTGTTTTGCAGATAAGGAGTATGTATGAAAAAGACGTATTTTGCGGCAATTGCCGTGGCGCTGGCCGTTTTGTTCGCCGGTTGCGACGGTTTTGTCGAGCCGCCGGAAGCGGCGGGAGAGGCCGTTGGATATACCGCTGATGGGCGGGCCATATTGGAATTGAGCCTGGGGAGCACAGAAAGAAGCGCCCGCGCTCTGCACGCTATGATAGCGGAAGCCGCGGCGGATTACTACGAGGTGATTTTTCTTGAAAACGACACCGGCGATATATACCGCACGTCCTGGAGGGAAGGCAGAGTGGCGAAACTCCGTGTTCCGGTGGGAACTGATTATGATAATACCGCCGCTGCCGGCTCCGGTTATGCCTATATTTTTGCCGGAAGGTATTCGGATAAAACCCTGCTGGGCGTTGGTAGAATAGATGATGTTCTTGAAGGCGCCAACCCTACCGGAGGAACAGCAATTACCACAAACGCTACCAGGGTTAATTTTATCATAACGGCGCTGGAAACCGATATAAATCCCGTAGTGACGCTGCCCATTGCCTCCTCCTCCGCCCCAGACCCGGATGATTACAACACCTTTAAACCGAGTGCGGTCACCATACCCGCTACCTTTGGCGCGGAACCTATAACGATAGATGAAAAAATTATTCCGGTATTTATGATTGATGATGTCAATGCGACTGAAGTTACTTTTGACGTTAAAGCCGCAAGTACGCCTCCCTCAGGCGCGATTAAGGTAGCGGGCGCCACCACGGGAAACTCTTCCCCTTACGCCTGGTCAGAGGGTCAGGCTACGCTGACCAAGCTGCAAACGGTTACCGTGGGCACGGGCGCCGCCGGCAACCCCGCTTTCGCAGTTGATGCGCCTCTCACCTTGCCGATTGGCTTAACCTTAACCCCGAACCTTAACGGAAATCCGCAGGCCGATCCTGGTCTGTGTCTGGTTTATTTCGAGATACCGGTGTATCTGTTTGACAACGGCGCGGCAACTGTCGGTACCGCCGCGGAAACATGGTACTTCAAAGGCGGGCTGAACAACAAACTGCTTGATATCGGCCATACCGCTATGGGTCTGGGCGGCGCCGCTCTGGTAAGCGTCGGCGACGCGTTCCAGGGATTCGGCACCGGTCTTGAGATCGGCGGTAACTTTTAAGGATTAAACTGTTCCAGACTACCGGTCGCAGAACAAACCATGTTGTGCGGCCGGTTCTCATTGCAAGAACACAGAGTATGAACACATTGCAAAAGATATGCGTTGCAATAATTGCCTCACTCGCGCTTGCCGCCTGTACGCCCGCAGGCTATGTCTTTAATGACGAAGAAGGCCACAGTTACGATGACTTTTGGACCATGTCCCTGCGTCAGACCTATAATGTGGGCGACAACTTTAACCGGAACAGCGATCTACGGGTATTTGCCTCAGCCCAGGGTATAGTGGAGTCTATCCCTTCAAAGAAAGTAAATATCCACCTTATCACCAACCCCGACTCCCCGCAAACCCCGATTCAGCCCGTCGTTATGCTGGGCGGAAGCTCTTTAGACAACACATACCGGTTAACCGACAGCAATGTGGGAACGGGCAGAAAACTTGTTGTCGTCACTTACGGCGGCAAAACCGCCCAATACTCAATTGAGGTGGTGGATCCCCTGGGTGTGAGCGGCGGCGGCGGCGGCGACGGTGAAAACGGCGATGGAGCGGGCGTGGGTATTATCTGGCGCTAAACATGAAACGAAGGGGCGTTTGCGCGCTGCTTTTTCTTGCCGCCATTGTTCCCCTCTTTGCCCAAACCAACGAGCGTATTTCGATATATATCCCGCCGATAACGGGAACCGGCAGTACGCCGGAAGACAATGAAATTTTTTCCTATGTTTTAGCCATAGAGCTGAGGGCGTGGAATTTCAGGATTGTCGCCGAGCCGAGCGAGGCGGAGTATTCCCTGATAGGCACGCTTGCCGATTCCGGCGCCTACTACGGAGAAGACGCCGATGGAAGGTGCTTTCTTCTTTTATCCCTGAACAAAGGCGGCATTACCCTGTATGAACAGGGCGCTTTTTACACGGTCACGCAGGAGGCAAACGCCTATATACCGTCCCTGCTGCGCAATATATTTTCCAACATTTTTGAAATTGTCGAGGTTGTCGAGGAGGAAGCCGTAGAGCCCGAGCCTATCGACGATGACGCTTGGCGCAACAAACAATGGTATTTGGGCGCCGAAGTTTTCTGGAACCCCCGGCTGTATTACGGCGACAGGCTGGGCGCCCACCTCGCCAACTTTGGGCTGGGGATTTCGGCGGAATATCATTTTCTCGATTTTCTCGCCGCGGGAACGGGACTTGAGTTCACCAGCGATTATTTCGCGGCTTCCACCCGCGCCGGCGACGATTACCACAACACCCTTCTGCAAATTCCGCTTTTAATAAAATATGTCTGGCGGTATGGCAAAAATTTTATGCATATACCCTATGCGGGCGTTCAGTTCAATCTTCCGTTATTCCTCGACACCACTCCGGCGGCAGTATCATGGCAGGCGGGTTTTCAGTTCGGCATGAAGGCCGGCCCGGGCGTACTCTACGCGGACGCGCGCTACTCAATGGATTTTGGCGCTTCCGGCCTGCACAAAAACCGCCCCAACGACACGCGCCGGTATAACCGGTACATGATATACCTGGGCGCGGGGTACAAATACGATCTGGTAACTCCGGCGATCAAGGCGATAAAAACATGGTGGTCCAAAACAACGGGCATTCCCCTGAAAGAGGAAGCGCCGGACGGCCCGAAGCTTTACGGAGAGGGAAGCGAAGAAGAACTCGACGCGCTGCGGGAAGCGGAATTGGCCGCGGAGGAATCAACCGAGGAAGAATCAGCCGAGGAAGAATTTACCACGGAGGACACGGAGGAGGAATCTACCACGGAGGACACGGAGGAGGAAGGAGAGGGGGAAGAATTAACCACAGAGGACACGGAGGAAGGAGAGGGAGAGGGAGAGGAAGCGTTAGGCGAAGAACCAGAAGAAACGTTAGGTGAAACTCTAGAGGAAGAATCTACCACGGAGGACACGGAGGAAGAAGGAGAGGGGGAAGAATTAACCACAGAGGACACGGAGGAAGGAGAGGGAGATGAAGCGTTAGGCGAAACATCAGAAGAAGCGCTGGAAGAAGAACCGGAAGAAACGTTAGACGAAACAAATGAATAATTATTCTTATTAACTCGTATTAAAAACTCCTAGCTGTCCGCAGGACAGCAGTACTCCGTGGTTATCTCTTACTTCGGGCCCAGCGAGTTTGCCGTCTGCTCGTCGGTTCTTTGCCAATACTGACTGCGTCCGATACCCAGGCCGATCTCGCCCCGCATTTCCAGCGCTTCGGTTTTGAATTTCTTCCCGTCCGCCCTGCGGTACGTCATCTTGCACTTGTACATACCGCCGTCCTCGGGGTTGACCACGTGGCCGCCGCTCCATTCGCCCGGCTTGTCCCGTAAAAGCCCAAAAATCCACGGGGTTCCCGCGACGGTCATTTGGTTTACCTTTCCGGCGACGGGAAAGCCCGGGTAGCTGTCCTTGCACTTGTCCGCCAGCACGCTCTTGGGATGATCCGCCGTAGAGAGGACTTTGCCGAAAAGCCTGCCCCCCTCCACATAGACCTGCCAGCCGGCGGTAATCTTGCCGGTTTTTTCATCTACGCTCAGCCAAAACCCCTCCAGCGGGTCCGGCGGGTCCGACGGACTCGGCGGATTCGATGAATCCGTTGCAAAACAGAAACCGGCGGCAGCCGCGCATATCACCAATAAAATGACAATCTTTTTCAACTTTGCGCCTCTTTAACGATCTTCTCCCATTGTAACCGGTACGCGAGGGGTACGGCAAGCGTCTTGAGGCGGGATTTTTCCCCATGCAGGATGGTCACGTCCCGTTTGGCGCAGCCCAGGCTTTTACTGAAAAAAGCGGCAAGCTCGGCGTTAGCCCTGCCGTCCTCGGGCGCGGCGGCAATTCGCACCCTCAGCCTCCCTTCTTTGAAACCGGCAAACTCCGTTTTTGAAGCGCCCGGCAAAGCTCTAACCGAGATATGTATATGGTCGCCGACAGTGAGGTAGCAGTCTTGAGGGGTCATTTCTGGGACTTATTATAGCACACTTTTGGGCTTGTGGAGAGGAAGAGGGAGTCAACGAATTACACGAATGAACACGAATAAGAGAGGGAATACCAGTGGCTTTTTGAGCATAGGCGTTGTATCTGGTGTACCTGATTGCTCAGGTACACCAGATGATTTGAGTTCTTATCAATTAGTGTCAACCCATGCGTTAGAGGTAGCAGTCGAAGGTGTACCAAGCGTAAGACTGTCGGTTATGTTTGTATAACCTTTCATTTCTGACAATTTACTTTGATCAATAGTCGCTGTCAGATTTGGCTCAGCTAGAGTACTACTGTTACTAAGGCTGGAGTATCTGACAAAAAGAGTCTTAGTCCCAGCACCAATAGTGTCACTTGCAAAACTAAATCCTGACGGCGGGGTTAAAGTGACCCATGTTGGAACTTTAGAAACTACTGTATTTTTTTCACTGTTTTCCCATTTCCACAAAGATCCATTAGACAATTCCAATTCTACCGTTATACTGTAATTATGATATTGAATACCAGAAACGGTGGTTACCCCATGAGTAGTACTCAATGATTTTATGGATACCGTTCCGGTTTTTGGATCGGACGTTTCTACAGAAATGTCCCATGAATATGCACTTTTCTCACCTTTCGCATTTTGCGCGGCAACTCTGAAATTGTACTTCGTCTTTGAATCCAGACCAGTAACCGTATAACTCGTTGAGGTTAAATTATTTACCGACTGATAATTACTGGAAGATTCGTACTCTTTTTTAAATTCAAGCGAATACACACTTGCATTTGCTACAGATTGCCATGTTAATTGCACACTATTTCCATCAACAGTGCCGCTTAAACCGGTTGGAGCTACTGGAGTAGTATCTATTTCTTTACCATTATCATCTGTTGAACCGTCATCACACCCGACAACCGTCATTCCGAATGCCAGTACCATTGCCAGCATTACCCAAAAAATAATTTTCTTTTTCATTGTTCTCTCCTTTTGTTTGGTAAAATAAAAAGCCGGTATTCCCCCATACGAGGAAATCCGGCGTTTTTTGAGCGGAGTAATATATTTTTATCAAGCGGGCGGCTGCCGCTCGGACTAAAGCCCTCGCGCGTTAACTCGCATACCGTGGAGTTTATTGAGCCTACGGTGTTCTGACTTATTTCATCTACACGGCTTAACGCCGTGCGGTTAACTACCGGGCGGCTGCCGCTCGGACTAAAGTCCTCGCGCTGTTTTTGGGCATACTGCCCGCCATAGGCGGGCTTGGAATTTAATGAGCCTACGCTGTGCTGACTTGATTTATCTACGCCCTGTCGGGCGCTGTTATTGAGCGGGGGG
>JGI24698J34947_10001811_pt1 | contig 11401 bp, 10 predicted proteins | sample TergutMp193P3_FD_34947 | JGI IMG/M metagenome (IMG submission 34947)
TGTNTAATCATGGTCAGTGCTTTGGGCAAAGAAGATGTAGTTAAAAAATCCCTTCTCATGGGCGCAAAGAGCTATATCGTTAAACCCCTGGATCGAAAAAAAGTTCTGGAACGCGTGGTTTCTGTCTTAAAACGCTAGAGAAACCCACGATGAAATGGTCGGGTCTATCTTGTATCATGGTATTGCCGCTCCTTTTGTTCTTTTCAGGCTGTGCGTCGGAAAGCAACCGGAGGCTTGAAGTTGAAAAGCCGCTGGCTGCCGATATGTACTACAGCGGCCCGCGGGCGTCAATTGCGGTAGGCAATTTCGATAACCGTTCCGGCTTTTTGCGCGGCATTTTCTCGGATGGCGAAGACAGGCTGGGCAGCCAGGCCAAGACCATCCTCATTACCCACTTATCGCAAACCAACCATTTCAATGTGCTCGACCGTGATAACATGGAAGCGGCGAGACGGGAGGCTGAAATTCTCGGCGAAGCCCAGGAATTGATGGGGGCCTATTATCTTATTTCAGGCGATGTGTCGGAATTTGGCCGCAGGGAAGTAACCGACTACCAGTTCTTCGGCATACTGGGGCGCGGCAAGAGGCAAATCGCCTACTCCAAGGTAAATATCAATATCGTTGACATTCGCAGTTCCTCGGTGGTGTATTCGGTGCAGGGCGCCGGAGAGTACGAGCTATCCGACCGGGAGGTTCTGGGATTCGGCACCACGGCGGGTTATGACTCCACGCTGAACGGCAAGGTACTGGATCTGTCGATCCGTGAGGCCGTTGATCGTTTGATCGAAGCGATTAACAGCGGCTTGTGGAGGCCGTTGGGGGCCTGATGAAGGCGCGCTTTGTAAACTGCATTTTATCCGCCCTTTTTCTTGCCATCTGTTTTCCCGCCTGTGAAAGTTCACCGCCTTCTCTTTATTCATGGGGTAGCTATGAATTGCAGGTTTACGCCTACCTGAACGGGGAAAGCCGGGGAGAGCAGTTGGCGGCGCTTGAGCGCGATCTTGAGAAAATTGAGGCGGGTGGCAAAGCCGTTCCGCCTGGGTTCTATGCCCACCTGGGCTTGCTGTACGTTGAAATGGGCAATGACGCGGAGGCCATTGCCTGCTTCATGATGGAAAAGGCCCTTTTCCCGGAGGCTGCCGTCTTCATGGATTTTCTTCTTGCAAACTACGGAAGTTAAATGATGTGTATCAGGGAGCCTTCTTTCATGGGTTATTTCCCGGCTGTTCGCCCCGCGTTTCTGGCGGCGGCAATTGGGTTCCTGTTTTTAGCCTGTGCCACGGAACCGACGCCGAAAGATTACCCCGCCTTTCGGGAGAGCCGCCCGCTTTCCATACTGGTGATGCCGCCTGTCAACCTGTCTCCCGATATACAAGCGCAGACGACTTTTCTTGCCACTTCCACAGTGCCCCTCGCTGAAGCCGGCTATTACGTGATCCCCGTTGCCCTTTCAAATGAAACCTTCAGGCAGAACGGCATGACCGTTGCCGAGGAGGCTCACGCGATAGAGTTTGGCAGGCTGCGGGAAATTTTTGGCGCCGATGCCGCCCTTTACATCACGATTTACCGTTTTGGCGCGCGTTATCAAATTTTGAACAGTGCGGTGGAAGCGGAGGCTTCCGCGAGGCTTGTAGACCTGAGAAACGGCATGGAATTGTGGTCCGGCTACGCCGCAGTATCGGATAACAGCATTGATTCGATGGGGAACATTGACAGCGGCGAGTCTCTTTTAGCGCTGCTGATAGGTGCGGCGGTCAGCCAGATCATCAATACCGTTTCTGACAGCTCGTTTTATGTGGGCAGGAAGGCGAACTACCAGATGCTTTCCGCCGGGGAAGGTCGCCGCAGTCTTCTTTATGGTCAGTATCATCCCAAATACGGAGAGGATTAACATGAAAGTACAGGCAATTTCGGATTATATTTATTGCGTTCACGCGGATATCAAAACGACAGAATTTTTTGAGGGAATATGGCCTATCCCGCACGGGGTTTCCCTCAACGCCTATGTCGTCAAGGGTGAAAAAACTGCCCTCATCGACCTTTTCCGGGACTGGTCCGGCGCGGCGGGGCAGGTGGAAGGGGCGCTTGCCTCAATAGGCATCAAATTTTCCGATGTTGATTACCTCATCCTGAACCACCTGGAACCGGATCATACCGACTGGCTGAAGGAATTCAGGGTAAAAAACCCCAGAGCCGAGATCATTTCCACCCAAAAAGGCCTGGATCTGGTTAGATCCTTTTACAAGATAGACACAGGTGTGAGGGCGGTCAAGGACGGGGACAGTCTGGACCTTGGGGGCGGCAGAATTTTAAGCTTCTTTGAAACGCCGAATGTGCACTGGCCCGAGACCATGGTCACCTGGGACGCCGTGTCCGGGACCCTCTTTTCATGCGATGCCTTTGGTTCTTATGGCGCTATTGGGGACAAGGTTTTCGACGACCAGTGCGATGAAAAAGAGCTCGCTTTTTTTGAGGGAGAATCCTTACGGTACTATGCGAACATTGTTTCGTCCTTTTCGGTCTTTGTGGAAAGGGCAATCGCCAAACTTGCCGGCCTGGATATCAAATGCGTGGCCCCCAGCCACGGCCTCGTCTGGCGAAAGGAGCCACGGGAAATAATCGACCGCTATGCGAAATACGCGGCATGGGCGAAGGGCCCCGCCGAAAGGGAAATCGCCGTTATCTGGAGTTCCATGTACGGCAACACAAAGGCAGGCGTGGACGCGGTTGTACGCGGCATTGAGAAAGAAGGGGTTCCCTACACTCTGCACCGGGTTCCGGACGAGGATGTCTCCTACGCCCTCGCCGCCGCTTATAAAAGCTCGGGCCTTGTAATCGCCATGCCTACTTATGAGTACGCCATGTTCCCCCCCATGGCATATATATTGGATGTTTTCAGGCGCAAACACATTTTCGGCAAGAAGGCCCTGCGAATCGGCTCCTGGGGCTGGGTGGGGGGAGCGAAAAAGGAATACGATGCGGTTCTGGCGAACCTCAAATGGGACAGCCTTGAATCTTTTGAGTGGGCGGGCTATCCCACAGAAGAGAATCTCCTGGTTCTGGAAGAGCGCGGAAGAGAGCTCGCGCGAAGGCTGTAATAATACTATAATAGAAGTATGAGTTCAGTATGTCTTCATAACGGCACTGTAATGACCGGATTTGCGGCAATGGAACGCTGTGCGGTTCTTGTCGAAAACGGTCTCATTGCGGACGTTTTTTCGCGCAAGCGTTTTTCACAGAGGCGTTTCGGCGCGGATACTCAAATCATCGATGTCAACGAAGCCGTAATAGCGCCGGGGTTTATCGACACGCATATTCACGGTTTCGGCGGCTGGGGGACCGAAGACGCCTCCGCCGACTCAATCCTTGAAATGTCCCGGCTCCTCGTAAACTACGGGGTCACGGCTTTTAACCCTACCCTTTACCCGACGGAACCGACCCTGATGCTGCGGGCTGTGACCGAGGCGGCTTCCGCTATCGGCAGGGAAGACGGGGCGCGAATCATGGGACTTCACCTGGAGGGGCCCTTCATTTCCAGGGATCGCCTCGGGGCGATGAAGGCGGATGTGGTACAGGAGGTGGACCTGGTGTTGATGGAGCAACTCTGGGACGCCGCCGCAGGCAAAATCATCAATATGACGGTAGCCCCGGAACTCAAGGGGATGCGGGAGCTTGCCCTGTCATGCCTAAAGAAGGGCATAGTACTTCAGGCGGGCCATACCGACGCCAAATATGAAAACATGGTGGAGGGCATGCAGGCGGGGATACTCCACAGCACCCACCTTTTTAACGCAATGAGCCGGATGGAACACCGGAACCCCAACGCCGTGGGCGCGATTCTGATTCATCCTGAAATATCGTGCGAAATTATCGCGGACGGTCATCACATTCACCCCGACCTCTACAAGCTGCTCTTGATGGGAAAATCCCTTGATAAAATAGTTCTCATTACCGACGCCCTAAAGCCCACAGAGCAGGCCAAAGGCCCCTTCTTTGCCTTTGGGGATGAGATGGTTTTCCGCGACGGTGTTTTCCGGCGGAAAGCCGATGATGTAATTACCGGTTCCGCCCTCACCATGATCCGGGGCGTGCAGAACCTCGTGAAGTTCGGTTTCAGCCTTGAGGATGCGGTAAAGACCGCATCGTTTAACCCCGCGCAAGTTATGCGCTACTGGAACAAGGGTGCCATCATCCCTGGCCGCGATGCGGACCTCGTGGTATTCGACGGGAATTACAAGGTACTGGTGGTGCTGGTCGGGGGAATAATCAAGAGAAATATGCTGGAAGATTGATACAAGGAGAGATTGATGCGTCTTTTGATTCACAGTGATTATGAAAATGTTTGCGACTGGACCGCCAACTACATTATCAGGCGGATAAACGCTTTTGCCCCAAAAGCGGAAAAGCCGTTTGTACTGGGACTCCCCACCGGATCAAGTCCCCTGGGCGTATACCGGAATCTCATCGACGCCTGCGGGAAGAAGGATGTCTCTTTTGCCAATGTGGTTACCTTCAACATGGATGAGTACCTGGGGCTGGACGGCAATCATCCCCAAAGTTACAGGCGCTTCATGAAGGACAACTTCTTCAACTTGATTGACATTCCGCCTGAGAACACCCATCTGCTTTACGGCATGGCGAGTGACGGCAATGCCGAGTGCGCCTCTTACGAGGAGGCGATAAAGGCAGCCGGCGGGATCGAGCTTTTCATGGGGGGGATTGGCGGCAACGGGCATATCGCTTTTAATGAGCCCGGTTCGTCCCTCATGTCCCGAACCAGGGTCGTGGCGCTTAACGAGGAGACGCGTGCCGCCAACGCACGATTTTTTGACGGGGACGCCGCCAGGGTGCCGTCCAGGGCCCTCACGGTGGGAATCGGGACGGTCATGGACGCGAGGGAGGTACTCATTCTCGCCTCTGGCCGCCAGAAGGCAAAGGCGCTGGAGGCCGCCGTGGAGGGAGGGGTCAGCCACTGGTGTCCCCTTTCCTGTCTTCAACTGCATCCCAACGCGATTATCGTCTGTGACGAGGAAGCCGTGTCGGAATTGAAATACGGCACGGTACGGTATTTCAGAGACATTGAGGGGCTTTAAAATTATAGACTTAAGAAAGCCAATTTTGATTCGTGGCGAGGGTTACATACCCCGCTGCTCTGCGGCGGTCATAAGGTTTGTAACCCGAGTCCAATACCTTATGAGAACAACATACCCCGCTGCTCTGCGGCGGGGNATGTTGATTTTTCTCTTTTTGGTTGTTCTGGTTTTACCGACTGCCCCCGATGAAGACGATCTTTCCCATCTCGCGGCGTACTCTGATCCCGCCCGTATTTGGGGCAATGGGGTGGAGCGGGTTATTGAGGAGGCCTACAGGCTTTGTTTCCAAACCCGTATCCTCGGCGGGAAGGTGATGAACCTGCGTATGCCCTTTGCCCAGAATAATGAGCGTGATATCCTTACCGAGACGGAATGGGGATTCCTGCGCGGGGGAAAGGGTGACCCGGCTTTTCTTTGGGGGAGGATCAACGCGATACTGGACAGCGAGGATTTCAAAGAATACACGGAAGCACTTTCGGACAGGCGGGAGAAGGTGATCATCTTTGACCTGCCGACCCAGACCTGGCGAGTTTCGCGCGACCTTTTCGATATCGCTCGCATGAAGGCGGGTTCCTATCAGGGCCTTCTTCACCGTCCTTATGTGCTTGTAAGCGGCAGGGGGCTTGAGGACAGCGATGTCTACAACTACCTTTACTGCGTGGGTTTGGCGGGCATGGACTGTTCCGGTTTTGTGTGGCATATCCAGTCTTACATTGCCGCTGCCGCCGGTGTCAATCTGGGCCGCGCGCTGTCAGGCGCAATGGGGTTAAGATCCGGGGAAGATCCCTCTTTGTACGCGGGAACAGGTTTTTATAGTTCGGGCAGTTCTCAAATCATTTCGGTGAAGGACGAAATACGCAACCTTCGCCCCGGCGACATACTCCTCTTTCGTGCGCCGGACGGCGGTATGTCGCACTCCGCGGTTGTCCAGTCGGTGAACCTTTCTTCGGGGGTTGTGCGTTATCTGCAATGCACCGATGAGGCGCCCCTGGACGAGCGTGGTGTCCACGAGTCCTTCATTCACTTTGATCCGGCTTTTCCCGGCGTCTCCCTTTCCGATCCATCCCTCGTCTGGACCCAGAAGAGGTTCCCTCCCTTTCCAGGGGAGAGGGCGTCCCCCTTCTCCGACGATGGGGAGCGTTACCGTGCCTATCCGGAGCGCGGCGGCGGCAGGGTGGTGCGAATCAGGGTGGTGTCAGATGCGATTGGGAGGATAAATTAGGGGAGTAAGGGAGCAGGGAAGAAAACTGTAAAATCTATCCAAAGATATCCTCAAGAAAATGTATAATAGCCTGGCTGAATTCTGTATCCAGAGCCGGATCATCGAAATATTCATCGTAACAAATAAAATGAAAATCTCCTTCGCGTATAAATGTGGCTACCTGTACCCCATTTGATTCAGCCGCTTTCAAGAGCTTTTCAAACTCAGAATAGGGAACCTGTGTATCTCCGGTTGAGTGCATCATAAGTATTGGGCGCTCTCCCAGTTTTGCGATTCCATTAATGGGAGAGTATTTCAGTGCGTCAAAACCGAAGTGAAATCCGATATATAAGCTAAGGAAGGGAATATCCATTATCCCCAGAAATTTGGGCATACCGAACATGGACATATTATCAACAAACAAATCGGCGAATGTCGAAAACGCGGAAACTGAAATAACCGCGTTTATCCTCGGCAGTTCGCCAGCGGCGGTAATAACCGTACCGCCGCCCATTGATGTACCCATTGCGACAATGGGTAAATTTTTCACATTTTCATCAAAAGAGAGAAAATCCACCCCTGCCTTGACATCAAGCCACTCTTTCATGCCGAGCCCTATTTCGTCGCCTTCGCTTTGGCTTCTTGCGCGCATTTCGATCAAGAGGGTGTCCCATCCGTTATCCGAAAGCATTTTGGCATACCCAAAGAATGCCGTTACGGAAGGGTTCTGTATACCGGATAAAATAATGACCGTGCCTTTTGTTGCGTCATTCAGCACCCTTGTCCTCCAGGCGGCAAGGGCGAGGGAATCATCGGTTGTAATGGTAACCCTTTCCGATTCTATGCCAAAGTCAACGGAATTAAATTGCTTCCGTTCATATCGCTGTCCCAAAAACATGGGCATTACAAAAACAGGAATTAAAATCAAAGTTACCAGTAATAAACCAATGAAAGCAAACGAAACTATAACGACGATTTTTTTTGTTTTTTGTTTATTCATATATATACCATGTCCAAAAAATTCCAAATAATTAACCAATACAATACACTTACATATTTTTTTTGTCAATGCAACTTGGCGATAGATAATGGTAACTTGGATATGAATTTTGGTACTTCAGCTAAATACATTATTCCCCCAGCCTGTAAAAAGCCTCATCCACGCTGCCGTCTTTTCGTTTGAGATCGTCCAGTTTACGGACAGGCAGGTCGGGGAGAATTTTATTTATCGAAGCGGAAATGACGATACGGGTTTTGTAGCGGGCGGCGAGGTGAGAGAGTATTTTCGCCCTTTGTACGGGGATCCCGATGGCGGAGTAGCCTGAGACCGCTGTCCACGCGAAGCTGCAGCTTCCTGAGTCCAGTCCAAAATCCCAGACAGCGGCTTCGGGGCGCAGGGCGATTTTGGAAACAAGGTACACAGCCCTTTGCGCGAAAACCTGCGTCGCGGCTTCATCGGGGGGCGGCGTTTCTTTTTCGGCGATGGCGATCCTTTCCAGGGGCGAACCGAAGCAGACGATCACCATGCTCCCCTCGATTCCCGTTATGGTCGCACCTGCTTTCCTGAAAGCCTCTGAGGCGTCTTTGTGAAAGGCGGAGAGCGCCGCCGCGTTGTTTGAGCCCTGTTGATCACCGGAAGGGACGATGTTGGTTTTTTTTACCGCCACCACTACTGCCGAGGTTGTTATGTTTTTGGAGGGCAGGGGAGCCCCTGCGCGGATTACGCTTTCCAGACAGGAGCGTGAGATAAAGGGGCCATAGGACTGGCGGAAAATCCTGTTGTATCGATTTTTCGCAATAAAGGTCGAGGCGGCTGAAATGAGGATACCGGTAGCGTTAGCCGCCATGGGCACTTGTGGATCAAGCCAGAGCCCGGAAAGCATGAAAATGATGGAAAAGATCATTCCGGTGAGCAGGGTTAAGCACAAGCCTATCAGCAAACTTGGGGCAGGTTCCTTCGACCTGACCAAGAAACAGCTTAAGAAAACGAAAAAAAGAGTCAAGTACAGAAGGAGCCTTGTATCGCCCGGCCAAACAACCCGGCCTGTAAGGATGCTGTTTGCCAGCAGCGCGGAAGCTTGCGTGTCTGCGGAGCTGCCCAGGATGCAAAAAGAGGACGACAAAGAAGATTCCAGCTTGTTTCTGAGTTCCATGACTTCACTGTACTTCGCCCTTAGAGACACGAAAGTCCGTATGAGGGAATTTCTCATTTCAGTGATATTGGCCGCATTGCCTGGCTCGGCGGCGATTTGCAGCTCATAGGCTTCGACCAACCTCACTTCAGCGGGGCCATTGATAAAATCTTCAAGACTTGCGAAATACCTGTTACGCGCCTCGATCCAGGCGATTCTCTTTTCTTCATTCCCGTTTTGGAACGATCCATCCGGCTCTTCTCTCAGTGAAAAAGCGTATTCGTAAAGAATGCCAGGGTGTTTTTCACCCTCAATGCCCTTGAAGATCCCAAGCGCGTCCGCCTCAAGGAGGAACTGTCTCAGGTTTCGGTCAGCCTCGTCATACGCAAGAAAATCCGAAATGGCGATACGCCTGAAATTTGCCCTTTTTTGCGAAAGCCCAAAAAGAACCGAGCCGTACCTGTCCAGGGGGATAATCCTGTTCTTGCCGTCGGGCCCCCCCCTGAGGGCGAGCACCGGGCTGGCGCCTGAGAATTCGATTTGCGCGTTTTCATACCGTGTTTTAAGGGCCGCGTAGATAATATGCTCCAGTGTTCTTTCCTGTCCATCCGCTGGGTTCGCGACCGTCACAACCGGCGCCAGCCGCCTTATGACGCCGTCCGGGTCAGGCAGCGCCCTGGAATACTCCCCGCTTTCCACTAATGTTCCCGAACGCCCGCCTTCGCCGCTCCTTATGAGCCGCGCCTGATAGTCGCCCGCCCGCCTGACATGGCCGAACATGGCGGCTGCTCTCTCCATGTTGAAGATGCCTTCCTCGTCACCGTGCACAAGGGCGGAAACCAGCCGCTCCTTTCCCATTTCCGAAAGTTCCACCAGTTCCCCCACGTAACGGGCTGATTCCATCGGGGCGATGGACCCTGTCCTTATGCCATCAAAAAGGTTCCTGATATTTCTTCCCAAAACAGAAAATTCCTCATCGAAACGGGAAATTATTTCTTCCTCGCCGGCAGTGCCTCCCGCAGAAAGGCCCAAGATGGGAACCTGTATGATCAGCGTCCGCGCCCCAAGCTCTGTCATGGTGTAGAGCAGGGAAGCGGCGGTCCTGGGTTCAAGGATATCATCGCCCGGTTCCCATTCAGGCATGGAGCTGTCTATGATGAGAAGTTCCCTGGAGACCGGCTGTGCAAGCCTCAGCATCAGAAGGGAATCGTATAAGCGGCCGAGGCGGGGGCCGTCCAGGATAAGGCATAGCAGTGCCGCCACGACAGCCGCCGGCAGAAACGACGCCAGGCATCGTAAAAAGGGGTTTTTCTTTGGAATATGCGCCGTCATAAGCTTCCCATCCTTTATTTTTCGGCGTAAATGTTGTATAATAATAACCGGAGGGGTAATCTTTGCGAGCCTTATTAAGGAGCGGATATGAAAAAGGTCGGTGTTACCCTTTTGGTATTTTTTGCTTTGGGACTGGTTCTGGCTGCCTGCGCCACGCCGCCCAAGGAGGACATGGACAAAGCGCTGGACGCCGTTTTTCGGGCGGAAAGTGACCCCGATGCCGTCGCCTACGCGCCCCTCCTTCTGGTTCGTGCCAGGGATTCCCTGACCAGGATGCAAAGCGAGGCGGATGCCAAGAACTACGATGAGGCGAAACGCTTCGCCGCTGAGGCGGTCAACAACGCGGAAAGGGCAATATCCGACGGCAGGATAGCGGCTGCCCGTGCCAAAGAGGAAGCGGCGCGCCTTCTTGCCGATCTCCCGAATAACCTTGCGGAAACGACAAATACCATCAACACTGCCGGGAGGCTGCCCGGCCTTGACGATTTTACAGGAGAGGTGGATTTGGCGCGCGATACTTATGACAACGCCCAGCAGCATTTCGAGGATGAAAATTACATCGATGCTATCTCCAATGCCGAAACCGTGCGCTCCCTCCTGTCCGATGTAAACTCGCGGATAAACGGGGCTGCTGGAGCCGCTTCACGGAAGAAGTAAGCACCTACACAAGAAAGAAAACTTTAGGGGAATTTATCCCACGAACCACACGAACTCTTTATATAGAAGCTGAAATGGAAAAACACAGGGCTCAAGGAAACCAGAAAAGCATAATTTTTAGGGAATTGATGGGGAAAAAAGTAATGACAAAAACCGTACTGGATGTTTTTAAGGAAAAATGCAAATACCTGTTGCCTTGACATTATGGAAGAACTCATAGAAAATTACTGAAATGGTCTTTATCCTCTTCTGGCTGAAAATAGCGATAAAAAGAACCACGGATCTCATTAAAAGCCGTCCCGTTGTCTTTATCGGCCTGGCTGTAATCATTGCCGCGATTTACATCGGGAGAAACGATATAAAAAGATACATGGACATGCGGTCAGAAATTGTGGCGTTATCGTTTTTTGTCTTTGTCTCATTGCTGATTTCTTTCAGACACTTTCAAACAATGCCGTCGCTCATGGCATACGCGAAAAGCGGATTGCGAAACGGGCAGATCCGCGCCTGGTTTTTCGTTAAGAAGGCCCTCGCGAACAACATCATGTTGCTCCTCACTGGTTTCGCTACACTCATTGGCATTCTGATAACAGAGTATCCGGCGGCAATCCCGGCGGCGATTCTCCTCTCTTTGCTTCTGTCGTTTTCGGTCATGTACATAAAAAACGCTTACACAAGTAATCGGATCAATAAAATAGCCGTGAAAGAAGCCGGATTTGGCCCGGTTGTAAAAGGCGCGATACACGACTATTTTTCTTCGGAATTTTTACAGATGACGGTACTATCCATCGGCCTGTTTATAGCCCTTGCAGTTCTATTATTGGGAAATATAGGTTTCCTGCATGAAATGGAAAATCCCTTGATAATCTTCATCGGAATATTGATCATTCTGTCACTTGGATTCGTGGGATTTATTGAATCGGTCTCCCACATCAACTGGAAATTTCACGCGATTATCTTCCCGCACGATTTCATCTGGCACATAA
>JGI24698J34947_10001813_pt1 | contig 11398 bp, 12 predicted proteins | sample TergutMp193P3_FD_34947 | JGI IMG/M metagenome (IMG submission 34947)
AACTATGGCATAGGCCTCTTCAAGGGCATAGAGCGCATAAAAGCCCTGGGCCACGAGCGTGACTATATCAGCATAGAGTACGCCAATGAGGAAACCGTCTTTGTGCCCATTGAACAGGTAAACCTGGTTCAGCGTTACATAGGCAACGAGGGCAGCCCCCCAAAGCCGGACATACTCGGCTCGAAAAGCTGGGAGAACCGCAAGGGCCGCGTCAAGAAGTCCGTGGAGGACATCGCCGAAAGGCTCCTCGCGATTTATTCGCGGCGCAAACAGGCCCAGGGCTTCGCCTTCCCAAAAGACTCCGAGTGGCAGACCATGTTCGAGGCCGCGTTCCCCTTCGAGGAAACCGAAGACCAGCTCCGATGCGTGGAAGAGATAAAGGCCGACATGGAAAGCCCCAACCCAATGGACCGCCTTGTCTGCGGGGACGTTGGCTACGGGAAAACCGAAGTCGCAGTACGCGCCTGCTTCAAAGCCATCATGGGCGGGAAACAGGCGGCATTTCTTGCGCCAACCACCATCCTCGCCGACCAGCATTACGAGACTTTACAGGAACGTTTCGTCCAGTTTCCGGTACGGCTCGCCATGCTCTCGCGGTTTGTGGATAAAAAAACAACCCGCAAGGTCCTGGAAGAGCTTAAGACAGGGGGGATTGACCTCCTAATCGGCACACACCGCATCATTCAAAAAGACGTGTCATTCAAGAACCTGGGCCTGATGGTCATCGACGAGGAACAGCGTTTTGGCGTCAAGGACAAGGAAAGGCTTAAGGAGATTAAAGCCAACGTGGACTGCCTCACTCTCTCCGCGACGCCAATCCCCAGGACCCTCCACATGAGCCTCCTAAAAATCCGGGACATGAGCCTCCTTGCGACCCCGCCGCTCAACCGCCACCCCATAGAAACAACGATTGAGGAGTACAACGACGATTCCATAGCCAGGGCCATACACCGTGAGGCGGAACGCGGCGGGCAGGTGTTCTTTCTTCACAACCGCATCGAGACCCTCCGCGAAATACGGACAAAAATCCAGCGCCTCCTGCCGGAGATGCTCGTGGAAACCGCGCACGGCCAAATGGACGCACAGGAACTTGAGGACGTGATGCACCGCTTTGTCCACGGCGGTTTCCACGTCCTCGTCTCAACCACGATAATCGAGAACGGCATCGACATTCCCAACGTGAACACCATCATCATCGACAGGGCTGATATGTACGGCGTCTCCCAGCTCTACCAGTTGCGCGGGCGCGTGGGCCGCTCCGACCGCGTCGCCTACGCCTATCTCTTCTACCCGAAAGACCGCGCCCTTTCGGAGGTAGCGATGAAGCGCCTGCAGGTGATTTCCGACTTCACCGAGCTGGGCTCGGGCTTCAAGATCGCGATGAAGGACATGGAAATCCGGGGCGCCGGTAACCTGCTGGGCCGCGAGCAGTCCGGCGACATCTACTCGGTGGGCTTTGACCTCTACATGCGCCTTTTGGACGAGGCGGTGAAAAGACTCGAGGACGAGCACTACGAGGCCGAAACAGAGACGCTCATGGAGCTTGAGTATTCGGGCTTCATCCCGGACACATATATTGATTCGGCGCAGGAGAAGATGGAGGTCTACAAAAAGATCGCCGCAGTAAAAACGCGCGAGGAACTGGAGATGCTGTCATTCGAGTTAATCGACCGCTTCGGCCCGCCCCCCGACGAAGCCGCCTCGCTCCTTGCGCTTGCGGAACTCCGCATCATCTGCCGCGAACTCTCGATTTCCTCCCTGAAAGAGCGCGGGGGCCTCGTGTCCGCCGAATTCGCCAAGGTCTCAAAAGTCAAGGTTGACCGCCTCGTGCGCCTGATGAAGGAATCCTCGGGCAAGGTGAAACTCGATTCCAAAAAACCCAACGTCGTGATTTTCGCCGCAGGCAACATCGGCCTTAAGGAGAAGAGCGAGTTTATTCGGGAGAAACTGGCCACGTTGGCAGTGTAAGGCAAAACCCTAATTTATCGCCAAGTTTTATATATTAAAATACTGACAAGGCGAACCTCCGATAATCATATCAGCAGAGCATTATTTAGCGTGGGGCTTCCATAATTACTTATTATGTGATAAGACAATAACTAATGTAAAGTTAAAAATTATAACCCAAATATGGAGTTATTAAATGGACTTGGATAAAACCGATAAAACCACTTTAACAGGTTTATATTTTGCGAAATTTGACAAACAGGCATTAGCGGCACTTGGTTTTAGTGGCATTTGGCAAGCGTGTAATACCATTGGATATTCACTGGGTTCTGGTCCTGCCTCAATTAAGAATTATCGTGATGAATTTGACCGTCTTTTTCCAGATAATCCACGAAAAGGGTGGCAACGTAAACTAAAAACCAGATCGGAAAGATTATTTAATGAATTCAATTCTCTTGATTTTGAGGCTTTTACTGATCTGATAAAAAGCTTTCTTTTGCCTCATTATGACGAAGAAAAAGCTGTTGCTACAATCATAAAACCTGATAGAACCGAGAGTGTTGCCAAGCGGTTGATAACTGGCAAAGCGGCTGAGGAATACTTTAAAACTACATATATGTCAATTAATGAATTCTATGGATATGAATTGAAAGATACAACTAATCTTGCCTGCGGTTTTGATTTCAAATTGTCGTGCAGCGCAGATTTTTATTGCGTTGAAGTGAAAGGGTTAAATCTGAATACGGGAAATATAGTCATGACTGAAAAGGAATATACTGTAGCCAGTGACTTAAGGGAGAGATATTGTCTGTTTCTTGTAAAAAATTTCATCATGAAACCCATCCATAAATACGTTTTTAATCCGCTTGACAGTGGTTTATCATTCAAGAAAATTGAACGAACAGTTATGCAGACCAGTTACTCGATATCATTTTAAAAAACATAATTTTGGGTGGCGGAGAAAAAAGTTAAGTCCTGAACGCAGATTCGATCAAACCATATACTTCACCATGGGGCAAAATAAAGGAAAATAATTATACCAGATTATATCGACCACAAAAAACGTAGTGAAATAGGGAAATGCAGAAGCCGGATAGAAGGATCGATATAACCACAGCCATAATTAGGAGGTGGGTTGTGGACTTGAGTTATTGTATTTTTTCTTTCTTCTCTTTTCTCTCTTCTCCCTTACTCCCTTACTCCCCTGCTCCCCTGCTCCCCTGCTCCCTTGCTCCCCTGCTCCCTTGCTCCCCTACTCCCCTTCACTCTCCCCTAGTCCCTTAGTCCTTATCCTGCTAGAATAACACCAGGGAGCCAGAATTGAACATAAAAGCGGTGGTTTTTGACTACGGACAGGTGATATCACTGCCACAAGACCCGACTGCGATAGATCGCATGGCGGGGATGGCAGGTGTGGAGAGGGGGAAATTCGTGTCCGCTCTAATGCCTTTAAGGAACGAATACGACAGGGGGACTGTCAGCCCAAGGGAGTATTACAGGAAAGTCCTTGCCAAACTCTCTGTTGATATCGACATGAATGTCATTGACAAAATGATTGAAACAGATTCTGATAGCTGGAAAAACATCAACAATGAAACAGTTGCCTTAATGGAAGAAGTGAAAAAGGCCGGGTACATTCTGGGGATCCTTTCCAATATGCCCCACGATTTCCTTGTCTGGGCCAGGAACACCCTGCCCGTCTTTTCACTTCCACAAGTGGGCCTTTTCTCCTGCGAGGTTAACCTGGTAAAGCCGGAAGAAGCCATTTATAAAAAGCTGCTCTCCATGCTGTACGCCGAAGGCATCGCCTCCGGAAGCGAGGTTGTCTTTTTTGACGACGTGGCAGAAAATATCAAGGCCGCAGAGTCACTGGGAATAAACGCCTTTCTCTGGAAGGACGCGGAAAGCGCCAGGCGCGAATTATTAACACTTGGAGTCAGCCTGTGATTATCGTCAAGACAATATCTGCTTTTGCCTTCACGATACTCTATATGTTTGCATTAATCCCATTAGGGCTTCCCGCCTTTCTTTTAAGTTTTCTTGGCCTTAAAAAACCAATGGCCGTTGTCATTAACAAGATTGCCCAGGTCTGGTCAATAGGCGTTATCTTCATCACAGGCTGCAAGCCGGTAGTGGAAGGGCGTGAAAACATTCCCAGGCATGGAAGCGTCTGTTTTGTGAGCAACCACGTGGGTATCTTCGATATTATCCTTGCCCTTGCCTATATTGGCCGCCCCTTCGGCTTTATCGCCAAAAAAGAACTCGCCTATCTCCCCTTCTTCGACATGTGGATTTACATTTTGGGGGGGCTCTTTATCGACCGTAAAAATATCCGTAAGGCCCTTAAAACCATCAATCAGGGAATCCAAAAGATCAAGGACGGCAACGGCATGCTGATCTTTCCGGAGGGAACAAGGAGCAAGGGCCGGGGGCTTCTGCCCTTCAAGTCAGGCGCAATCAAGCTCGCGACCCATTCCCTTGCACCCATAGTCCCGATAGCAATCACCGGAAGCTACGAGGTGTTCGAGAAAGATTACCGCGTCCACGCCGCACCCGTGCGGGTGGTTTTCCGCCCCCAGATAATTACCGCGGAAATGAGCCCGGACGAGCGCCGTCACGGCCTTATTGACCAGGTCCGCCTGAGCATTGAAGCTGGATTGGAAAGGGAATAAAGTTCCTGTAAGAAATCTTTGCTTGTTGCATCACGCATAGTAAAGTTAACAACGTCCTTACTCCCCTACCCCCTTACTCCCCTATTTACAGACCCAAATCCTTCCCGATTAAAATAACCTTGATCCTCCCCCTGGGTTTGCAGACCCTGGTACGGACGATGTAGCTGCAGATCGTATCGCCTGAAAGGCAATGCCCGCAGGCGCCGGTTTCGTTGCACGGTGTTTTCAGGTTGGGGAAGCGCTGCGTGTTGGCGGGCGCGGCAATGGTTCTGGCGCGGTCATACGCATCCATTATGGTCTGGGTCACCTTGTTCATTCCCGCCACCACAATGACCTGCTTTGGGCCAAAGGTCATCGCAGCCACCCGGTTGCCGTTTCCATCGATGTTGACCAATTGCCCGTCCTCGGTCATGGCGTTGGTGCTGGTGAGGTAGGTGTCGCAGAGTAGAGCCTGACGCATCAGTTCCCAGCGCTCTTCCGGCGAGGCGGCCTTGTCCCGGTCGATGACCTTGTATCCCTTTTCCGCCGCCATTGCCGTCAGGCTAAGCCCCGTTGTGGTGAGGGAACCTCCCCACGACACAGTGTCCGATTTCGGAATGAGCGAGAACACCTTCTCCACCGCCTCTGCTGTTTCGGGAAAATACCATGCCTCAAAAAAACGGCCCTGCAGCGCCTTTGCGACTTTGGGCCCCAGTTTGTCATAACGCAATTCCATCGGCGTTTTCATTCTTGCCTCCTATTGATTCCTGAACCTGGCTGCCCTGTACCGCCGGGTATCCTGAACACGGTAGTACCTGATCCATCTATCTATGTTTCTGACCCGTTCCACAGGGCTGGGATGGGTCGCGTTTACTCCAACGCTGCCGGTGTTTTGCCTTTCCCGCAGAATGCTCAATACTTCCTGCAGCGCCCCAGGATCATAGCCCGTTGCCGCAAGGAGCGAAAGGGCTTCCTGATCCGCCTCAAATTCCTGTGAAAAGGAATAGCCGGTCCTCAGCAAAGTGTCGGTCAGCGTCGTAACCGACTCACGAAATTCCATGAGCCGCCGGATTGCCGGGGAATTTCTTCCTGAAAAATCAAAAGCCCGATCCACGATTACCGTCATCTCATTGTAGAACTGCATCTCGTTGATCATTTGCATGCCGTGCTTAAGTTTTATATGGGCAAGCTCATGGGCAATGATCGCGGCCAGCATGTCTTCGGAACTTGTCGATTCAACAAGCCCTTTTGTAAGGTAAATGTGGCCGCCGGGGCTGGCGAAGGCGTTAAGCTCCGTACTGTCCAGGATGAGCACATGGCTGCCGTCAAACAACCCAATCGTGGGATTATTAATCACGATGGCCTGGCAAATGAGGTTAAGGTANTGGGTNAGCTCNGGGTTTCCCGTATAGGGCTTATAGATNGCAAGAAGGTTTGCCGCCACCGCCCGCCCCAGAAAATACAGGTCCTGCAAAGTAGGTTCCGAGGTATCCTCCGCAAAGGCCCTTTCCATGCCCGCCATGGCCTCATTCATAGCCCTTTGGGATTCTCCCAGTCTNCTGGCGCTGTCGGCGGGNGTATTCCTCTCAGGCTCGGAACGGCCCCCCGTGTACGCCGCCTGAACGGGGAAAAAGGCACAGACACAAAGAAAAAGCAATAATCTTTTCATGCTGATTTATGTTAGACCCGTCCATTCTGATACGTCAAGGGTATTAATAAAGCCGGTATTGTGGCATACTGTTTGACAAGGAGAAATGCATGGGTAATTTGGCTCTGTCCTGTGATCAATATACATACGCTGACTATGCCAAGTGGGATGAGGATTTTCGTTGTGAGCTCATAGGCGGGATAGTGTATATGATGTCCGCGCCGGATATGTGGCATCAGGATGTTGTTGGTGATGTATATAGTCAGCTTAAGGCGTGTCTTAAGGGGAAGAAATGTAAACCCATGGTGGCGCCGTTTGATGTCAGGCTATTTCCCAGGAGGGATGATTCTGACGATAATGTGGTTCAGCCTGATGTTATCGTTGTGTGCGATGAGAATAAGCTATCCGACGGCAAAGCCTGTGTTGGGGCGCCTGACGTTGTATTTGAGGTCTTGTCTGATTCTACCAAGGTAATGGATTTACGGGTGAAAAGGGAGTTATACAAGAGTGCCGGGGTCAAAGAGTATTGGGTGATTGCAAGGGATTACGCAATGCGGTGGTCATGGATCAATGACAAGGATGAAGAGCTTAGGTTTATGAGGGTAAATGGGGTTATTTCCATGCAGGTGGAGGCTTTACAGGCTGCTATTGAGTTAGACGTATAGGAGGCTGGTCTCAAGGTTTTGTCGGGGGCTATTATTGCTTTCGCGCTCTACCTGAGGCTTCCCGTGAATTTGTCGCCGTGGGCGCCGACAAGTTCCTGGCGGACAGGGTCTACCATGAGGTCCATGTCCTCTAGCGGTATAACCCCGAGAAGCGCCTGGCCTTCGCCGGGAATGATCCAGGCGTGGACAACCGTTATGCGGTCTTTAAAAAAAATCAGCACCGGTTCCGTTATTTTACAAAAGATTTCCACATCACCCGCGAGATAGCCTATGCGTGTCCCAATGACAGAAAGGCCCAGTTTATCGCGCATATCTTCATTGATAACAAGGGTTCTTACGGCGCTGGTATCGGCAAGGGCGGTGAGGGTCAATGTGCGGATGTCCTTTTCCGAAATAAGGCCTTCCGTGGCTTTGTACACATCACGAGTATTTTTCAGTGTAATTTCACCGTAAACGTTTCCCATGTTTTGTTTTCCTTCCAAGTGTAATCCGGCTCATTATTGAACCCCTTATAGTTTACTTTATAGACCCGTCCATCCTGAAACGTCAAGGGTAAAAAAGGTGACTGTCACCGTTTACATGATTTATCTTCACTTGCAATGTTTCTACATTTTGTATATACTGACATTAAGTGAGGTATATTATGCTGCGGACTAAAGCGACCATTTCCATGTGGGGAAACAGCCATGCGTTGCGGCTGCCCATTGAAATGACCCGACAGTTGGGAATTCGCGCAAATGACGAAGTGGTTTTAGAGCTTAGGGAAAACGTATTGACCGTTTCCAAACCCACAACACCGAGAGAAGGAACAATCGAATATCTATTTAAAGACTATTCAGGGGAGTGTTTCAGGACAGAGCTTACGAACCCGGCTGAACCAATCGGGAAAGAGCAATGGTAAACAATGTCCCGATGCAAGGCGACATAATAAAAATCAACCTTGATCCCAAACAGGGGCATGAACAAAAAGGCTATCGCCCCTATATTTGCCTGAGCCATCATCTGGTAAGTGATTATGCCAACATTGCCATATTCGCGCCAATTTCAAACACCTCCCGGCAGTATCCACTATATGTCCCTTTAGAAGAAACCACCTCAACCGGAATCGTTTTGCTTGATCAATTGGTCACCATTGATTATAACGCCCGTCAATGGAGCTATGTTGAAACGGTTGGCAATGACTTTCTGGATGCGTTGTTGAAAAAGGTGGGCGTTATTTTCCAAAGCAATAATAGTTGAGGCCTGTAAAAGTGTGAATGTCACCTTTTGGAAATAAGGTGGTTGAAGCGGCTGTCTATGTCGTCCTGGATGTTTTGCCGCAGATTACGGAGCAAGGCTGAGATCAAAGCGGTCTCGTCGCGCAGGGCAGCTTCGTTCACTGGAATCAGCAGTTGAAAAGCCGAAACCCCAAGCGCCCTCGCCAGTTTTTCCAGCATGGTATCGCTCACCCAGGTTCTGCGGCCTTCAATTCCCTTTACCATTTGGACTGAAATATCCGCCAGCTCCGCAAGTTTCTCCTGTGAAATACCCAGCGTTTCCCTTCTGAGCTTCATATTGGCTGATAATAAATCCCTTAATACACTGTGTTTTATATTCGCATCTCCTGAAAATTTTATGGTATAGCGTCATTAAACCTTGACAATCTAACATCATTAGCCCTAATATATGCTTAAAATATTAGACCCTGGGTTTAATATTGGTAGTCTGTTGCTATTTTAGTTATGTATTTATGGCTTTTTGTGGAGGGGCATTAAGGCCAAGTTTGGAGGTGAAAAACGCCGAATTGCCCTGTATGTACCAGCCGCCGTTGGCGGCATCGTACGTTTTTTTCGGTATTCGCGCTCCCAAAGAGCGCATGGGTTGATATCGGCTTTTTTATTTTACAACGCGGTTATGTCGCGAAGGAGTTTTTTATGAAAAGCCTATTAAAACTAAACAGAGCGGGTTCTTGCTTTTGGTTTGTCGTTGTCGTTGCGATTGCCCTTTCCTTTTCGGGCTGCCCACCGCAGACAGTGCCAGAAGTAAAAACAGAGACCGTACATGAACGCATAGAAGTCCCTGTAGAAGTACCTGTATCTTTAATGACCCTAAACGACGACATTATTACGCGAGTTGGGGGTATTGAAGAAATGCAAAAGGCAAGATTATTCGTTTCTAACGTTATAACCATGAGACTTGATTCAATAGACCAGGAATATAAGGTTGAAGATGAAAAAGTGATACGGACTAGCGATATCTACGCTGATAACGTCAGAATTGAACCAACCTATGTGGGTCGTACGAAGAGCTATCAAGAAATAACCTCCCCGCCGTATGGGTTTCAGTTCAATGTTGGTTTCGATGAAGCTGGAAGGAATCTCGTAATTCCCTTTGTTAAACAAGGATCTGGAGCCAACGAGAGGTATGAAATATCCTTCACCAGAGAAAAGCAAATAGATGTCGGCGGTGCAAGATACGTTGTTAGTTTTGGTGGTGAAGATCGTAATGAGACACCTTATCTGCTTTTCATATTAGAAGATAGAGTAAAAACAAATTGATAGACAGGATACCTCGGCTTCAGTCATCACCGGGTGATACAGGCTTTTTTATGTCCAGCCATGCGTCAAAGCAGCGAACGCAATAGGAACTTTGTTCCGACCACAAAGGAGTTTTAGTTGATGCAAATAAAGAGAGTCTTTCTACGTATTCTTCTCTTTACAGCGATCGGTTTCCCGGCTTTGTCCCAGACTGCCATAAGTTTGAAAGAAGCCATCCCTGCCATCGCAAGCGACATCGGTAACAGGCTTGCAAGTGGGACAATAATCGCGGTGGTTAATTTCGACTCTGCCTCGGAAAAAATGAACGACCATGCGCTTGGGGAATTAGTCAACGCCTTGGTTAACGAAAGAAGCATCATCGTGGTGGGCAGGGGGAGTGATTTGGAAAAAGCCCTGAATGAATTGAACCTCAACCTTTCCCCGGATTTCAACGAAGAAAAAGCCCAACGAATCGGGCACCTTCTGGGCGCACAGATGGTTGTGTATGGCTCCCTGAGAATAGCCGGAGAGTATTATCGCTTGTTGGTTCAGGTGTTGGAAGTTCAAACCGCTGTTGTACGGTACAGCGAGACCTTGTACATACTGAATGACCGCCAAGTCCGAACTCTTATGGGTGATTTCACGCTCGCTGAAAGGGCAGGAGCCGCCGCGCTGAACATGGCCTTTGGCGCGGGGTCTTTTATCGTCCAGAAAGATCCCCGAGGCGGGGCTGTTACCGCTGCGCTGGAAGGCATTGGCGTAGCTGCCGTAATAACCTCGTTTTTCCTTGTCAAAGAAACCAAAGGACCCAATGATTCTTATAATTGGGAAAAAAAGCGGGATACTTCCCTCAGTACGCCGGTTCTCATTGGCGGCCTCGCTGCCTATGGGGCCGGGGCTATATACGGTGTGTACCGGGCGCTGAGCAACCATAAGCCAGGCGTCAATGTCGCCGAAGCTCCCATCCCCTGGTATATTGCCCTTGTACCCGCCATAAACGGAAATGCCGGGGCGCGCTTAAGCTACACTTTGCGATTCTAAATTAAAGCGGTAATTGGGACTTCATTCATAGGAACAAAGTTTCTGCCGTAAAGGAGTTTTTATGTTTAATAATAAATCCAGGAAACTGAAAGCATTTGCAACCCTGCCTACGTGCCTGGTCTTGACGATCATGGCACTTGGTTTAGTCTCGTTTTCCTGTCCTCCAGACCCTGAGCCACCCATGAACAGAATCGTCTTCTCTGCCGGCGAAGGCGGAAGCAACCCCCCGTCTCCCAAATTCGTGGAAATCGGCGGCCTCTTGGAGTTACCTGACCAGGGGGGAATGAGGCATACAGGTGGGAAGTTACTAACCGGCTGGAAGAATTCCGACGGTGAAACCTATGGTATCGGGGCGTATTACAGGGTAACCAAAGACGAAGAGACATTAACCGCCCAGTGGCGGGACCCAACCGCTACTGTCTACACAGTACTCTTTGAACAAGGTGAAGGCAGCGGTACACCCCCGGTTTATAGAGAAGAAACAGCCGGAACCATCATATCCCTGCCCCGTCAGGGAAGGATGACCGCCCCCAGCGGGAAAGAATTCGAGGGCTGGAAAGGCGGCGGGACATCCTTATTAAAAGCGGATGCCTATTACAAAGTAAACGGGGATATCACCTTTACTGCCCAATGGAAAGCAGTAGCAACCAACCCAACCACTCCCAGTGCAACCACTTACACCGTAACATACAACATTAATGGGGGAAGCGGCACGACCCCCAGCGCCCAAACAGTTACCGCCGGATCAAACATCACGCTTAATGCGGGAAGCGGACTGTCAAGGAGCGGCTATACTTTTGACGGCTGGAATACCAATGCCAACGGTACGGGGACTAATTACCCTGGCGGGACATCCTTTACGCCAACAGCCAGTATTACCTTATATGCCAAGTGGAACGCCGTTAACACTTACACCGTAACATACAACAT
>JGI24698J34947_10001814_pt1 | contig 11394 bp, 14 predicted proteins | sample TergutMp193P3_FD_34947 | JGI IMG/M metagenome (IMG submission 34947)
GCCGCTGGAGGCGCAGCGGGAGCCGCGGGGTTCGGCGCCATGGCCGCGGCTGTATGGGCGGCGACGTGGCCGGTGTTGGCTGTAATTGCGGCTATCGCCGCGGTAATCGCTATTGTCGTATTGGTTGTAAAAAACTTTGACAAAATAAAAGAAGTAGCCGGGATAGTTTGGGACGCTGTATGCGGTTTTGTCGGAAAGGCAGTTGATTTTATAAAAAATATTTTTGGCGGCATAGGTGATTTCTTTAGCGGTGTTTGGAATGGCGTCAAGAATGTAGCTGGCAAGGCATGGGAAGGAATCAAGGGCGGCGCGTCTAAAGCGTTTGAAGGAATAAAAGGCGCGGCAGGCAAAGCCGGAGGCTGGCTTAAAGATAACTGGAAAACGGTAGCTATCGGAATGGTGAACCCGTATGCCGGAGGGTTAAAATATCTTTATGAGCATAATGAAAAATTTAAAAATTTTTGTGATACAACATTTAACAAAATAAAAGATATCTCGGCGGCGGTATGGGACAAAATGCCGGACGGCGTAAAAGACGTGTTTTTAAAAATTAAAGGCGTAATGGATAGCGCGGTTGAAGGAATAAAAGGCATTTGGAACGGTATAAAAGATTTTTTTACCGGATTATGGGAAGCGATAAAGCAGGGGCCGGCCGCTGTTTTCGATTATCTTAAAAACGCGTTTTTTGGATTGTTTGACGCTATAAAAGAAAAGTTTTTTGGATTTATCAACGTTATAAAAGACGGCTGGGAAACTGTAAAAGGATTTTTTACCGGCATCGGAGACAAGATAGGCAGCGTTTTTACCGGAGGCAGAAACGCGGTACCCGGCCATGCGGAAGGCGGCGTTTTCAGGCAGCCACATATCGCGCAAATTGCGGAGGCCGGCGCCGAAGCGGTAGTTCCGTTAAACAGATCGTCCCAGGGATTTGATATCTGGAAACAGGCCGGAGAATTAGGCGGATACTTGAAGAGGGCAAGCGAACAGGCGTCGGCAGTATCCGCGGCGGCCCCGCCCGTTCAAAGCCCTGAAACATCTCCCGTTATGGCGGCGGCCGCTCAAAAACTTTCGTCAGGCGAAACTGTAATAAAAATAGATTTTAAAATGACAAATAATTTCAACGGCGGCACCCCGGGGCAGGAAACATTAAGCCAGATATCGGAAGCCGGACAGAAAGCGGGTGAAGATTTTGAATCCAAAGTCAAAACCGCGCTTGAATCAATAATGCGCGAGAACCGGAGGGTGTCTTATGCTTAAAAAATATCTGGCGCCGCAGGGAGCCGTGTGGGACCGGATAAGCTGGGAACTTTACGGTGATGAAAGGTTTATCGACACCCTGTTGAACGCAAATCCCTCATTGCGCCATATTGTGCGATTTGAAGAAGCGACAATTATTCTAATTCCTGACAAACCGGCAGTACAGCCGACTTCCGTTACTCTGTTGCCCCCGTGGAAAAAGGCGGTGTGATATGTTGCCGCGACGTTCTTTTTTGGAAGCCGAAATTAACGGCACCGATATCTCGGAAGCGATATCCGATCAAATTCTTAGTTTCACATATACCGACAGGGCTTCCGGAGAATCGGATTCCATTGATTTAACCGTAACCGACAAAGAAGGCAAATGGGTTAACGAATGGTACCCGAAAGCAAAGGAAAAGGAAGCGGAGCCCGGAGGGAATTCCGATTATTCGCAAATGGCAAAGGCATTGCAAGAAGGTATCAGCACGGCCAATTTGCAAAGGCTGATAGACGCGTCAGACCTTACGGCAGAGCAGGGAAGGGAATTGCAACGCGTAACAAATTCAGCGACATGGTCTGATTATGTCGCGCAAAATCCGCAATACCGCGGAGAGAGCGGCAAGAAAAAATTAATCGAGGATATTAAAGCGAAATTTGAAAGCCCTGAAATCAAGGCCGGGGATAAAACCGTATTGCGTGTAAAACTTTGCGCTGAAAACTGGAACAATGAGGAAGATTATGACGAATTAGACTGCGGCGCTTTTGAAATTGATACGGTCGATTCTTCGGGGCCTCCTGCCAAGGCCGCGATTAAAGCTGTATCTATTCCTGTATCATCCAGTTTGAAATGCGAGGAAAAAACAAACACATGGGAAGAGGCAACGCTTCAAAAAATAGCGCAGTCTATAGCGGACAAAGCCGGGCTTGAATTGATATACGAGGTTGAGTCTGATATAAAATTTGACCGCGTTGACCAGCAACAGCAGACGGATATGTCTTTTCTTATGGAGTTGTGCGCCAAATACGGCGTGGCGTTGAAAGCTACCGATGGAAAAATAGTTTTATTTGAGGAGTCGGTTTATGAAGAAAAAGAACCGATTGACACTTTCGATATTAAATCCGAAACAGGCAGCCGCATAACAGGATATTCATTTTCGCAGGATACGAATGATACCGTCAGCAAAGTCGAGTTGTATTACAAAGACCCGAAGTCGGGAACTGTCGCGCAAGGGGAATTTACGCCGCCTAATCCCCCGGCAACAGGGCAGAAGCTGGTATTAAATGAACGTCCCGGCGATCTGAGAGGCGATAATTTCAGAAACGGAACCAATAACGCTTCCGGAAGCGCCGGAGGAACTTTCGATACGGGAATGCACCCCTTCAGTGACATAACGGCAGATTTTCAAAGACCGAGAACGGACGTTACAGATAACGCCAATAGAATTTGCCGGGCACGTTGCAGGGAGAAAAATAAAAAAGAATGGACTTGCACATTGACAATTACGGGAAATGTAAAAATGGTCGGAGGGGTCACTATTAATATTACAAACTGGGGCGTGTTCTCGGGAAAATACATGGTAGATACGGCAACTCATAAAAGGAGCGGCAAATACACTACTTCAATAAATGCTCACAGGGTTTTGGGGTATTAGCATGGCGGATAATAGATCATTGCTTCATCAGGGGCAGGCGACAGAACGCGATGTGAAATCCGCAGCGGCGCGGGTCGGTTTTGACGATCTGGGCGGAACATCATCAGGATTAATGCAGGTACTGTTTCCCGCGGCCGGCGGATGGAACTTTTTTTTCACTCCGAAAGAAGGAGACCAGGTAGTAGTAAGCCGCCTCCCGAACGGCGCGGAAGAGGGGTATATATTAGGCAAGGTTTACACTGCCGGCAAAATGCCGCAGGGCGGAGAGCCGAATATTCTTTTAATAGTCAGCGATGACGGGAAAAACGTAATCAAACTTGACGCGGACAAAGGAACGCTGGATTTAATAATAGATCAGGGCGGCAAATTAAAATTAAAAAATCTTGAATTTGAGGTAGAAGAAAAAACAGCTTTAACAACAGATGATCTGGATATCGAATCGGCTGAACCTGTCGGACTTCAAGGAAAGGAAACACAATTGGGCGCGGGCGTTTTGCAGGTTTTTTTTGACGATTTAATAGCAGCCGTAACAAGGAATCCCGTTCTTATTCCTCCCGCTCCGTTGCCTCCCGGCGCTCCGGTTCCCCCCGTGCCTCCGCTTATCAATATGCACCTAAATGGAGTCTGGCAGGATATAGTCGAAGCCGCGCAAAAAGCAAAACAGGCTTGCGCGAAGGCGTTAAAGTAGGGAGTTTGTTTATGGCAATGACAAAGGAAGGATTGGCGGATGCGATTTTTGATGAAATGAATTCCGAATACGAAGGAACATTGACTCCGGGTGAAACGCCAACGAAAGAATATCTAAAAGTATTAGCCGCGGGAATTATCAATTACCTGAAGACAAATATGGACGTTCTGCCCGGAACATTTGCTAATTCTTCCGGGAACGTAACAGGAAAAGGAAAGGTAGAGTAATGGTAATCGGATCGTGGGGCGATTTTGTATTTGAAGTCTCAGGCGATTTCGCTAAAACGTTTCAGGAGCTTACAGAAAAGTCATCCGGACGCTGGGCGGAACATGAAACGATAAACACCGCTCCGTTGTCGGAGTTTCTCGGTCCCGGTCTTGACGAGTTGGAGCTGTCAATGATTTTCACAACCATGCTGGGCGTTGATCCGCAGGAAAGCTATGAAGCTTTAAGAACGGCGGTGCGTAAAGGCGAATATCATCCTCTTATTTTGAACGGTTTCCCTTTGAGCGATAATTTCTGGCGGATAACCGAAGTATCCGGGACATCTACAGTGTTCGGTCCGCGTGACGGGGAAACAATGTGGATGGAATGTAGCATAACGGCGCGTGAATATAATTAAAGGAGGGATTAGGTAATGGCGTTAGTCGTCGTAGAGAGTTTGTCCGCGGGTATAACGTACGGTTTAACCGGCGTTCCGGAGATTATGCAAAATGTCCGCACGATTTTGACTACCCGGCGCGGCACAGTACCTCTTGATCGTGATTTTGGGATCAGTTTTGAGTTTTTGGACAGCCCGGTAAATAAAACGCGCGCCAAAGCCGAACAGGAAATATTTTTGCAGTTAAAAAAGTATGAACCCCGGGTAGTTTTAAGGCAAATTATTTGGAGTTCTGACACTATGTCAGGACAGTTTCGGCCAAAAGTGAAAGTGGAGGTAAAAAAGTAATGTCATTTAACGATTTGCAATTTTCAGATACCGATTCGCGGAAGATAGAGGCGCGATTGCAACGCGTGTATGAGGAAATCCGCAGGGCAAACGGAAACCCGGGATACAGATTGGCCGCTGGCGATCCGGAAAGGCTTGTACAGTTAACCGAGGCGGCGGCTTTAACCCAAGTGGCGACCGATATAGATAAAACGGGAAAGGGAAACCTGTTATTTTTTGCCAATGAAGAAACGATTGAACATATCGGGTATTTATACGGAGAGCGCGGCAAACGGCTGCCGGCGTCAAACGCGCTGACAACGATCCGGTATACGTTATCAATTGCAAGATCCGTGCGGACAATAATCGCAAAAGGATACCGCACAACGCCTGATAATAAAATATTTTTTGCCACAAAATACGCTATCGAGATACCGGCAGGGGAACTGTACGGCGATGTGGAAGCGGAATGTATGACTGCCGGCACGGCGGGCATGGGATTTGAGCCAGGCGATATAAACAACATGGTAGACGTGTCGCCTTTTGTCGCTTCGGCTGAAAATATCACGCCTACAAGCGGCGGTGCGGACAAAGAGGATATCGAGGCTTATCGGGCAAGGCTTCATTTGCTTCCTGAGTCATTTTCCGTTGCCGGGCCTGACGGCGCCTATGAGTTTTGGGCGCGGACAGCAAACCCCGGGATTAGCGATACAAGAGTGTGGATGCCCGATTTGGATTTGGCATCGTTTGGCGAATTTCTTACTCCGTGGGGAATAACCGATCCCTCTAATTTTTATGTGGCGTTATTTAATTACTTCCGGGAATCGGGTACCGGCCCCGGGAATGTAAATATTGCGGTTTTAATGCAGGACGGGGAACTGCCGTCAGAGGAAGTAAAAGATCAGGTTCTTGAAACATTGTCGGACAAGCGGCCGCTTACTGATTTTGTCCATGTAAAAGACCCGGAACCAATTACATATAACATTCACATCAGATACTGGATACGCACCGGGGATACGGCGAAGGTACAGTCAATTGTTGACAACGTTAATTCGGCCGTAGCGGAATATATTTCATGGCAAAAAAATGTTCTTGGCCGGGATATTAACCCGTCATATTTGCACCAGTTGGTTATGGAATGCGGCGTGAAATGGGTCGTCATAGAAGAACCGTCGCCGACAAAATTAGAACCCTGGCAAGTCGGCGTTTGCGATTTGCCGGCACAGATTATTTATGAAGGGCTGGAGGACGAATAGTGGATCTGTCTGAAATATCCATAATCCCTTTACTTCCTCCCAATTTGGCAAGCGATAAAAACGTCCGAATGGTATGCGAGGCGTTTGACGAGGAACTGCGCCGGATAATTGCCGACATACCGGGGATCGCGGTAATACCCAACCTTGTACTCAAAAAAATTACGGATAATTTATTGCTCGATTTGCTTGCATGGCAGTTTCATGTTGATTTTTACGACCCGGCGATGCCGCTGGAAATAAAAAGCGAATTAATTTTGAAGTCCCTGAACTGGCACACGCGGAAAGGAACGCCCTCTGTAGTGGAAGAAATTGTTTCAACAGTTTTTTCAAAAGCGGAAATCCAAGAATGGTTTGATTACGGCGGCTTGCCGTACCGATTCAGAATAGGGACCGAAGAAGAAATGCCGGACACGGCGGTTAGGAATAACCTTATACGCGCAATAAACAGCATAAAAAACACACGGTCTTTTCTGGAAAATATAACATCGATAATAATTTTTGAAGATGGATTTAACGTCAAAGAATATTTAAGGATAATCGTTCGTGTTAATAGTTTTGAGGATATTTTCCAGAAACGGTTTAAATTTAACGGAGCCGCAAAATTTGACGGAAAAACAGTAAATAATAAAGTCGTTACTCGTGGCAAGTTCAATGGAGTAATTAAATTTAATGGCGATCTTAAATTTAATGGAATAGGAAAAGCTTTCCCAGCATACAAGCCTAATCCGCCATTTAAATTTTCATCAGGAATATTAGACAAATTATCTATAGAGATACCTGAAAACAATTTTAGTAATAAAGCGATTCTTAATGAGGATATATCCATTGGTATACGAAAATACCATTATTTTAACGGCGTATATAAATTTGACGGAACTATTAAGTTCAATAGCAAGCAGCTTATCCCATTGGGGTAAAAATAATTTGGAGGTAAACATGAAAAAGTTTGCTGAAACGGGTACTTTGCGGGGCGTTTTTGAAATGAGGGTATATAAATCAGGAAAAATCATTGAGAAAATATCGGATAATAACCTCGTTTTGAACATCGCAAAGATACAGATGGCTAATTTGCTAGCAGGAAACACGGCAAATCGGCATATTACGCAGATCGCTTTCGGTACAAATAACACGGACCCGGAACCGTCCGACTCCGTTATTACCGGCCAGTGGTCAAAACCGGTATCGGGCTATTCGTTTCCGCTGGCTGGCAGCGTACGGTTTAATTGGCAGTTAGGCGATAATGAAAACAACGGAATGGCAATCCGCGAATTCGGTCTTTTAACCGCGGACGGACAGCTATTTGCCAGAAAAACAAGGACAAACCCGATCCATAAGGCATCGGATATTTCTCTTGAAGGTCATTGGACCATCATGTTTTTAAGCCAATAAAAGGAGGACAATACTATGGCGACTATACAAATACCAGCAAACCCAGAATTCCCGGATGTGTATCAGTGGGATTATGAAGATGATGTAATAGGTGGCGATAACGGGATTGCGACGCGCCCGATAAGGGAACTTACAGAGCGATCAGCCTATCTTAAAATAAAGACAGAACAGGAAACCGCCCAAAGAAAGGAACAAGTCAGTTTGCTGAACATAAAAGTAAACAAAAATGAAGAGGACATCCAGGCTCACACAGTTGCGATAAGTAATCTGAAGGGCCGTGGTGGGTATCTGACTGCAAATGACTTTGAGACTGATAATCCGACGCAAGAGGAATTGACAGATTATGCGCTTGCGCAGATAACAAACATTAATGACGCTTTGGAAATCTGGGACGGAACCCGTGTTAAGAATCTCTTTGACGGTCATGTGTGGGTACTTAATAATACCCAAAACACCGATCCGCCAATATTTGAGTGGTGTGACAATGGATCGGACAGCGTGGATATTGCTTCCAATACCGGACTACTAGGCCTGGTAACAGGCGAGGAGGAGGCTCCAGACAGCTCGACTGACGGAATGATAACGGTAGACCGTTATGGGAAAATGAGAGTCATTGGATTTGGCAGACAAAAAGAAAGTCATTACCCGATAGGGATACGTTACACGCAATACCCTAACGATTACTCCCCGAACGAGCTAAAGGCGAAAGGAGTATTTCCCGCAAATTCTCATTGGGAACTTTGGAACCACCGCGCGGAGCAGTACGGCCTCGCACCGCAATTACCGTCTAATGCTCTTAATTCAATTTACACTCCCGGCAGCAATTACGCTGCCAACACTTACGTCAGATACCATCTTGACGGCGATGATTACACGCTGTTTAAGGCGAAAGCGGCCGTCACCAATGCCGCACAACAGATCGAACCTGTGTTATGGGATAAATTCCAGCCTGAAATTTTTGTTCCGCGCCGGTTTTTGCAGGAGTGGATTGACGGCGACTTTGCTATCGGACATCAGATTGAGGGCGGCGAATATGACGGAATGTACGTCGCGGAGATAAATGTCTGCGGCGGCAAATTCCCCTCCTTTGCCGGCGGAAACAGACCACCCTTTATTGATGGCGGCACGGCTGGGGATATGATTAGAAATTTCACGGGGTACTTTTATACATGGTCTACCGCTGGAGGCAAGTTATTTATTAAGCAAGCAACAGATGAATTTATTGTACCACTTGGAGATTCCTATAACGCCAACCGAGGGCCGGTACAATTTAACCCAAGTATGGTCGTCCCCACCGGCCCCGAGAACAGCGACAGAACATTCTCTACCCTCACTTGGAGGCGCGTGGCTTAGGCTACCCTGCGCCAGACAAGCTCCGATATTGTACGGGGGGAATTCTCGGGGCCGGTGGGAACAACATGGCTGGAAATAAAATCTATCGCGGCACGTACTTCTTGAGGCCCATTTGCTACAAAAGTGTTAGCGATAGGACTACCCGATACTGACCCATGAGTAAAAACGCCGTTGCTATTCGTGAGTGTGCCATTACGGAAAGAGATATTTCCCTCAATCAGCCGCATTATATCCCCGGCAGTGCCGCCATCAACAAAGGGTCTTTATTATGCTACGCGCCGCCACGCGAGGGTAGAAAATGTGCGAGGACTGTTCTCGGGGCCTGTGGGTACGACGAGTGATGGGTTAAAATTATCTCTATAGCCCGTGTACGTTGATCCCGAATCGCCACCATTGTTGCCCACATATACTGTTTTGAAAGCCCCATTGCCATCGCTGAGAACAGAAGGATATGTGCCAGTCCTGCCAGTGAAGTTCCGTATCGCATCTCCGGCAGTGCCGCCATTTATAAAGGGTGAATTGATTGCGCTTGACAAGTAAAAGAATTTGTGTTAGCATAAGATTATTGCGGAGGGACAAAATGAGTAAAACATTTTACACTGTAAAAGACGGAAAAATTGATCGCATACAGACAGGGGAATCGCCTGTAGGAAACGCTGACTGGCAGGAAGCTCCAAATGATTGGAAAGGAAGCCACGGCGACAAACTGGAATGGTTTGACAGCGCGATGCGCCGCATACCTGACGCGGAACTAATAAATCAAGGCAAACGCAAAGATAAAAGAGGCCGCTGGTATCACAAAGAAAAAATCGGCGAGACAAAACAAATCTATAATCTTGACGAAGAGCCCGGCGATGATTACACGCAAGAGGCTCCCATCGAAAACGAGCCGTACCAAAAATTTAACCGGCAGTTAAACCAATGGGTTGTCGAGACAGAAAAAAAAGAACTCGCGGAAAAAGAAGCCGCTTTGTCGAAAGCGAAAGCCGAAATCGCGGAGTACGAGCAAAAAAGGCTGCGGAGCATACTCGCGTCACTGGACGGAGAGGCCGATGCAGCCGATGAAGCATTTAATCTCAAATATAAAACGCTGATAACGGAACGGCGGATTGATATTCAAACCATCGAACTGGAGCTGGAAGGGCTAAAAATCGCGTAACTATCAATTCACCCTTTAATAATGGCACTGCGGGGGACGCGATGAGATCAATTAAAGGACATTACGGCGGCCCTAATTATGGCATAGGTAGTTGGTATGGTGACGGTGCATCGACATCCGGTGCAATATATAAACAAACGTTATCAGAAGGTTACGCCTCGGCTGCTAATTCTCAACTATCAAGCAGAGATCGATCTTTCCACTTTGACAATGGCCGAGTTGTAGAAATCGGCCCCGAAAATTCGCCGCGCACGATGTCGGAGCTAGTTTGGCGCAGGGTAGCTTAGGCTACGCGCCTCCATACAAGTTCAGAGAGCGTCTTTACACTGTTCTCGTTACCCGTGGGAACGGCAAGACCGGAATCAATGTTAATAACAATATTTTTGGCATTTGTTTCAGACCATTCAGCCAGCAATGACGCCCCTTGGGTTGCAAATAATGCGCCTTCGGAGACAGTTGTTGATCCATAAGTGCCTAAACGCGAAGAAGTACAACTCCCTGTAATCCTCCGCATCGCGTCCCCCGCAGTGCCATTATTAAAGGGTGAATTTATTCTGTCGGCGGGAAAAGTTTTTTAAGTTTCCATTTTGTCAGCCTCTCTCTAATAAAAAATCTAACTGTCTGCCGGTGTACCCCGAACCGTTTTCCTATCTCAACATTGTTTCTGCCTTCGCGGATCATCTTCCGTATCTCTTTTTCATGGCCTGTTAATTTTACTTTCACGGTTCTTCCCGGGCGGCGGCCTAATTTTATGCCATCGGCTTTACATCGGGCGAGAGCCTCCTTTGTTCTTTGCGCGATTAAATTGCGCTCAATTTCCGCTGATAGTCCAAACGCAAACGCCAGCACTTTTGACTGTATGTCATCGCCCAGCCGATAGTTGTCTTTTATCGTCCACACCTTAACGCCCCGTTCCATACAGCCGGAGAGGATATTCATTATCATAAAAAACGACCTGCCGAGACGTGACAATTCGGAGCATATTATCAAATCGCCTGACTGCACAATTTTTAGCAGCTTGCCTAGCTGTCTTTTTTCTGGAGCTTTCGTGCCGCTGATTTTTTCCTCGATCCATCTACCGATTTTTAATTTTTCCGCCTTGCAAAACCTCTGTATTTCAAACCGCTGGTTTTCGACTGTCTGTTTGTCCGTGCTGACCCGTATGTAGCCGTATACCATAAAAACCTCCAAAAAATATTGCTCACTTGACAGTTATGCTATTATAATCTATAATTATTTTAGCGCTGACCGAACAACGGAAGCCCTTTGTGTCGATACTTGGAAACAAGTGTCGCCGCAGAGGGCTTTTTTTATTGATTAAATATTTGGGAGGGGATTAAAAAAATGGACGAATTTAATATCATAGCGCACTTAAAAGACGATCCGGCAGCTCTTGCCATTCTGTTTGTGCTAATTGTTTATAAAACAATCGACCTTGGAATCAAACATATTTTTCCGCTGATTTTTCCTTCATTCAAAAAGAACCGTGAAAAGCAAGCCGATGAAGCCCAGTCGGACATAGTAAAAAACATCGCCGACAAACTCGAAAAAGTTGAAACCTTTATCGAAAAAGACTTGGTTGAAAGAAAAAAAAGACAGGAAGAAGTGGACAGGCGGCTCGACGCGCAGTACGAATACATCAGAGAGGCGGCGATAAATTCCGGTATAGCCATAGTATGGTCAATGACCGGAGCCCCCTTGATCGAAACATACAGAGCCGCGCTCCTTAA
>JGI24698J34947_10001815_pt1 | contig 11387 bp, 6 predicted proteins | sample TergutMp193P3_FD_34947 | JGI IMG/M metagenome (IMG submission 34947)
GTCCCGCTGAGTATAGTATCCAGCACAACTCCGTGCGTTCCTACATTAACATAATGCCCGTGAAAGGGGTTAACGCCGATATCTGTGGTTCCCGTATCGACTCTTCCCAAAATAACAAATTTATCCCGAAGTTCCCTGCTGTTTAATTCCGTAAGTTCATTGTGACGCGCAAGATTTACGCCGATGTAATCCGCCAGCATCGCTATGTATTCGCCTTCTTCTTCAATGGATTCGGCGCTGTCCGGGTATTCGTCACATAACTGCGGAATTAAATCACGCACTTTCGCTCCGGCGTCAAGCGCGGTAATTTCACCTAACAGCGCGTAGGCATAACCGCGGTATTCAAGATATGCGTCAAAGGAATCATCTGAATTGTTCTCCATGGCGTAATTCCTCGTCTCATAAACCGCGTCAAAAAGTTCCGTGATATCATCCAAATAAACGGTAATGCCGGCCAGAGCGCTGTCGAAGGCGGCAAAGAACAATAAATCCGCAGAGGCAAGAGCGCGGCTGTAAAGCTCCAGTTCCGCCTCAATTTCGTCTAACTGTGAAAAAACAGCGAAAGAAATATGCGTGTAACTTTCATCGTAGTTTTCTTTGGGCCAGTCAAGCATCATCCTGCCGTGGTGATCCAGCGGAATAACGATGTCTTTTCTTCCGCCGTCCGGAAGCCGCGCCTGTTTGAGCGTAAGTTTTCGTTTATCAAGAAAAATTTCCGGCCTGCCAAGATAATCAAGCAGGGGAGAAAAGGCAAGCTGAGAATACCAATGATCGTAAACATTTTGAACAAGGTAAACGCGCCTTCTTACTCCGTCTCCGTCAATTTCCGCGTTGGTAAAGCCCGCGCCTTTTGCAGCGAGCGAAAAAGCGGGTAACGCCGGAAGGATATCAACAAAACTCCTTCCAAGACTTACGCCGGAAGCGGCTGTTACGGGATATGCGAAACGCTCCTGCGCAAGGAAGCGGCGCTGTGCTTCTTCGCCATCCAGCGGATAAGAACGCAGGTTGAGAGTGGTCCAGCTATTGCCAAAAAGAGCCAGCGCCTGAGCCAGATAAAGGTCGTTGTCACGCGCTACTCTCTGCGCTTTGTTGTAAAGATCCGTCTGTTCACTGTTTATCAGCGCGGAAAGAGAGCCTGCGTAATAATCAATATCATCGCGCCCTATCCGCCCTGATTTTACGGCGGAAAGAACATTCTGCGCGGCGGAATCAATTTCTGAAAAACTGCGGAAAAAATCATTGCCAAGACCCTGATTCAAATAAAGACTGTCTACTCCCTGAGGGCCCTTATCAATATATTCAATATCGAAAATTGCCGCCCTTGCGCCGTATTCTTTCAATCGCAATAAACCGTCCGCGGGTATGGAACGCGGCCAGGGAAAAATTCCGTAATACGCGATGGCGTTATCATCAACATCGAGAAAAACAACGTCGCTCAAACGTTCGCGGTTTGCCCTGAAACGCAGAAAAAAATCGTATAGGCGATCTTCAAGCGGAGATAACACGCCGATTATATACAACAGCGCGAACACAAGGGCCGAAGACAGACCAAGTATCGCGTTTTTCCGGAGTTTCACGGTTTTTTATTCATCCCCATAATCTGGAGTAACGGTAATCTGTCCTGTTGAGGACAAGGTTATTACAGGCGAATCGGCTAAATCCATGCCGACAGGAGCAGGCGGCAGCAGAGCCGCGTCGCTTATTTCAGCAGGACTGACGGCATTCCCGTCTGTCCCGATAAAACTCGATCCTCCCGCCTGTACCATTACAGCCGGCGCTCCGGAAAAACTGCTGAAAGACACAGTACCTTCACTTGCGCTCAAATTTACCGTGTCAAATTCAAAACTTGTCCCGCGTACGGAAGCGCTCGCCGTCGTGCTTTGAACCGTGAAATCCGCCCTTGTCCCGGCAGGCGGCCTTACATCGACTCTTACCCTTCCGGTCTGCAGATTGACATTCACATTTTCGGCTTCGGAAGCGCTCTGTATTTCCGCCAGGGACAGGCGTGTCAGCGGGCGGACAGTAATTGTAGAACTGCCGATGACAATTACGGCGGTGCTTCTGAAACCTGTCGAGACAATTGTGTCACGCGCAACTGTATCGCCGGCTTTGGCGGCGGTAAACGCCGATGCCCCGGAAGGCTTTATCTCCACTTCGCCGGTTAATTCGCGTATCACTCCGTTTTGCCCAAAGACACCCGCCGCAATTGCGGCTGACAGTAAGACCACGAAAAAAGTTTTCTTCATAAAAATCCTCCTTAGTTAATATATAGCCAATACCATTGATATTTCGGCGCGCCAGAGAGGCTGCTCCTCCGGCCCCGCGTCTCCAAGAGCGGGAAGGAAAGCTCCGCCGCCGATGTTTAACTGTAAGTCCGAAGCGGGACTCCAGACTATCTTCGCGAAAATTTCCGTTCCCAAAAAATAACCTTCGCTGTCAACGCTCACAGGATAACTAACGTGGGTTCCCAGATCGTTGCGGACAAAGCAGGAAGCCGATAAACCCGCACCGACTGCCTGATCAAGCCGCGCCGTGTAATTAAGACTGAGTATCGAAAGAGCGGACAGTTTGGGCTGAAAAACGCCGCCAAATACTTTTGTTGTTACGGGAACAAAAGCGACGATAGAATCATCTACCCTGCCTCCGGCGATATGTCCGGTAAACGAAAGGCGGCTGTGAAAATCCGAAGGAAGCGTCCAAAAGAAGCCAAAATCCCCGGCAAACGCCATAGTGAATTCATCATCGGCCTGCAATGCCTCAAAACTGCCGCCAATTTCAAGTAACAGGCTTTTCATCGGAACGGAAGCCTTCAGTGTAAAATACTGTGTGTGCAATTTAACATCGGCGTCTGTTAAATCAATCTGTCCTGTAACCGCAATTTTGAGGGAAAAAAGTTCCGCTATTGAAGGATGCGCCCAATCAAGAGACACAAGCATACGAGCGGGGGCAAAGTAAGTATTGACAAAATCACCGTAATCAAGTTCCGAATCGTAAATAGCCCTTTCGTTATCTGTCATTGTTATGTTTGCGGTTTTTTTGTACAAAAGCCCTGAGTACCACGCGCCAACGCCGAATATGCCGGCGGATGAGTTATGTGAAAACTGAACGCCGTCAAAAAGGCCGCCCGCTATAAAGCCAAGAGGATCGGAATAATAGATGCGCCCTGCCCTGATCGCGCTGCTGCCGAAACGCATATTGATTTCGGTGCGCAACAGTTCCGGCACAAAGTAGAACTCATCCTTAACTCCGAAAGAAAGTCCCGCGGAAATTAAAAAATCGCCGGAATCGCCTATCAAACCGGAAAAACGCGGTATTACATCGCCCCTGTATTCAAATATGTCTTCGCCGCCGGCTTGATTGTAGTATCCCGCGTATTGGTTTGTAATAAGGCCGAAATCAAACGCGGAAATTGAGACAGGCAAAATCATAAAGAGGAAAAGGCAGATAAACAAACAACGTATTTTTTTCATTTTAATTCTCCAGTATTGTGATTTCAACGCGCCTGTTCCGCGCCATGCCCTCGGCAGTCGCGTTACTTGCAATCGGCCGTTCGGCGCCGAACCCGACGGCGACTATATCTTCCGCTCTGCACGCGCCAAGCGATACAAGGTAATTTGCGATAACTCTCGCCCTTTCCAGCGAAATTGTACGCTGTCCCTCCACAGAACCGGCAGCCGCCGTATGTCCCGCGACCTGAATTTTCCTGCCGGGAAAATTCCTCAATATATTCGCAATTTCGACTAACTTTGGCCTTTCAGACGCCATAAGCACGGTTGAGTCAGGCTCAAACTGAATATTTGAAAGCCTGATCATGATTCCTTCGGCGGTCGCTTCGGCGACAGTGTCGGCGATATTCTGCTCTTGCAAAGTTGTATTGATCTCCGCGGCAAGCTCCTCTCTTCGCTCAGCCGCTCCTCTGGCCTGCCGTGTTTCTCTTGCGGCGGCCGCTTCGTCCCGCTGTGACAAAATCCTGCCTGTCAGAAAAAGGAAAAGTTCGCCGGATACATTCATTTCGGGATCCGCCCTGCCCCGGATAACTTCCCTGTAAACCAATTCGCGGTAGGCGTAATGCGGGCTGTTGGTAATGGTATAGAAAATACCGCCGCCTACATTGAATGAACCCATCAAAAGAAGTGAAATGCCGTCAAGCCGCGCCGTATCGTTAGCTGAAACATTTTTCGGCAGCCATCCGCGCTCCGCCGCGTAACGGAAAGCTTCGTTAGGATCGGGAACCGCAAGCGTATCCGACGCCTCAAGCGCAAAACGCGCCGCCTGCGCGTAGGTAACCGCGTTTGTGCCTAACAGCGTTTCAATTTCCTGCGCTGTTGACTGAGCGGCTAAAAAAGCCGGGGCTGCTAAAAAGCAGAAGGTGAGTAAAATACTGATTTTCTTTTCAAGCTGCATCTATGTTCTCCTTTCATTATATGGTTGCACCTTTAGTTAAAAAGCCCGTATGGCACGAACCCAGAAATTATTCGTCTCCGCATACTTGATGACATCGGTCACATCGCCATCGTCAAAATCCTGAGTCATCGCGGTATAGGTGACCCCCCCGCTTTGATAAGTGAAAGTATACTGCGACGAGGACCAGTAAGCCGTGGACTCGGAAGAAGTATCTAAATTTTCGACTAAAGTTCTCCGCACATAGAGCTCGTTTAGTTCGTCCTTGCTCGGAAGGAACCAGTCTGTTTTACCGCCTTCATTGAGAGTGTTGCACGCAAGAGCTGCTGGGGCATTCGCGTCATCGGCAAGGATAAGGGCGGTGTTCTTCCTGCCCGTGCCTATTTCATTTTCAGTACCTTCTATGTTGTGGTCTGCATAGTCTTCCGAAGCCCATTTAAGTCTTGTTTCCATATCGGCAGGTGCGGCTTCAAGATAGTGGGCGGTATAATTTTGCGCGGAGTCTACCATTTGTACGGTAAAGCCGTCCGTACTCACATAGAAAATTATGCCGCCGCCCGGGCCGATGCCGCCAAGTGTGTAGGTGTTTTCAGAGGGCTCGCCCGATCTCGTCCACATTGTGCTTGTCCCATCTGGTCTGGTATACGTTCCAGGCGTTCCGTTGGTTGAATCCGTTGCATAAAACTTGTCGCGTAAATCGCCGGGGAATGCATTAGAAGTACCAAACAAACTGCTGGCAATCTCGCCTTTAAACGTTACGCTGATAAGGCCGGTGCAACCGTAGAACGCGGCGTTGCCGATTTCCGTTACGCCTTCGGGGATGGTTATGTTGGTAAGGCTGGTGCAATTGATGAACGTTTCTACGTTGATAACCGTTACGCCTTCGGGGATGCTTATGCCGGCAAGGTTAGTGCAATTGAGGAACGCTGCGCCGCCGATATACGTTACGCTTGCGGGGATGTTTATGCTGGTAAGGCCGGTGCAACCGGAGAACGCATCGTCGCCGATTTCTGTTACGGACTTGTCGTTGTAGGCGGCGGGTATAATAACCGCGCCGCTTATTTCCTTGTTTTCTGCTCTGACTCCATAGGCATTTTCACCATCGATTTCGTAATACATAAGCCCCGGCGTGCCGGTGGTCTGTTTCGTCCACACATCGCTGTTGGCTTCTCTCGTATACGTTCCTGCGCCGCCGTTTGGGTTATAATCCTTATAATACGCTAAGACCAAGTTCATACCGCCGGGGAATGAAGTATCGTAAAATTCGATCTCCTCTATTAGAAACGTTACGCTGGTAAGGCCGGTGCAACCTTGAAACGCGTTATTGTCGATTTTCGTTATGCTTGCGGGGATGGTTATGCTTTCAAGCCGGATGCAGTCGTAGAACGTGCCGTCGCTGATAACCTTTACGCGTGGGGGGATGGTTATACTGGTAAGGCTGGTTTTTTCGAACGCGCAGGGGCCGATTTCCGTTACGCTGTCGGGGATGTCTATGCTGGCAAGGTTGGAGCATCTGTAGAACGCATGGCTGGAGATAGTGGTAAGCTGACTGCCTTCCGCAAAGGTTATGCTGGTAACGGTGGTATTATAGGTATTAGGTCTCTCTGTTCCTCCAAATGCGGTGCTATCGTAGTCATTAATTTCTTTGCCGATAGTCGTTACGGGCAGGAGGGGGCTGGCTGAGTCGGGGCTGTAGAAGGCGGGTATAACTATATTTCCGGTTGCCGTGCCTCTGCTGACGCGGTAGGCTGTTCCATCGGCGATAAGTTCAAAGTGAAGCTCGCCTGTGCCGGGTTCTACAGAGGGCTGGGCGGGGCGGACAACGCGGAAACCATAGTTGATCCAACGGTCGGTGTAGGGTTTCCGGTACGCAGAGCGAAAGTAACCATCAGAAATATCATCGTTGTAGCCCCCGCCGCGCTGCACGCGGCCAGGCCCCGAAGAAGGACCCCTAGGGTCGGTCGGCGGACTGGAATTGTAATAGTTCGCATCATACCAGTCCCAGCACCGCTCCCACACGTTCCCGCTCATGTCGTATATGCCTAATTCGTTTGGAGCCAACTTCCCAACCTCATGGGTCTTATTCCCGCTATTACTGTAGTACCACGCAACATCGTCAAGATCATTACTGCCGGAATAGATATAGCCCTTGGATTTCTGCCCGCCCTTCGCCGCGTATTCCCACTCCGCCTCGGTCGGTAAGCGGTAGCCGTTCTTGCTCCAGTCCGCCGTTACCGTTGCACCTGTTATCGTATAGACAGGCGTTAGCCCTTCCAGAGAACTTAACGTGTTACAGAATTCTATTGCGTCATCCCAAGTTACATATTCCACCGGACGGTTTTCCTGAACTTCCCCCTCGTCCGCGTCTGTCTTATTGGAGCTGGGATTATTCCCCATCACCGCTTCATACTGCGCCTGTGTTACCTCGTATTTGCCTATGTAAAAGCCGGTCAGCGTTACCGTATGCGCCGGACTCTCCCTTCCATCGTTTTCGCCGCCGGAAGAAGTGCCCATCTGGAAACTGCCGCCTTCAACCAATACCATTTCCATTAAGGTGCTTTTAGGCGGCCCCATTGGTATGGTAATTGCGCCGTTGGGACCCGGCTTTATGTCCACGGTTTTGGAACCAACAGCTACTAAGTCCTTCTCATAATAGGCTTCTATGGTAATATCCCACACGCCGGGAACAACGGAGAACTGCACCGTCTGAGCGCCTGTAACGCTTATAGTTTGTTTCGGGCCGGGGCCTTCCAAAGTTATGACATGTTCGAGATTTTCGATTTCGACACCTTCGGGCAGGACAAATCTGCCGCTGCCGGAACCGCCAATGCTTATTGAAAACGTTCCTGTATCGCCGTCCCACGGACTAAAGCACGATGAAAAAATGATAATTATCGCAAGTGTAAACAACACTCTTCCAATTGTTTTCATATACTACCCTCAATATTAACGAATTTTTGACTACTTTCCATGTTTGTGTATTATATTACAAAATGAAAGTAATGTCAAACATGACAATTATCATGTATCTAACGCCGTTTGCATACCTACGAAATTACCTAGGTTTTGCAAAAAAGGGCTAAAAAGGCGCACTATCGGCAACCTAAAGGTTGCCTTGCTTTTACTCGTCATAGTTACATTTTCTTGTGCTACAACGTTTTGATTTAACTCATCCACACCCTTCGGGTGCGTTTTGTTGTTGTCTACGAAATTACCTAGGTTTTGCAAAAAAGGCGCACTGGCACCTTTTTTGTGCTATTTACTTTATAAAAATTGAGCTTTATACTTGTACTGACAGGAGGCCCGATATGTCGAATGCCGAATTGCTGATCGAGGAAATCAAAACACTGCCTGAAAATTACACTGCCGTAGTGCTCGACTTTGTGGGTTATCTCAAGGAGAAGGCGGCTAAAAAATCCGCGGATAAAGGAGCCGATGACTCGTGGTTTGAAAGAGGCGAGGAATGTCCAATCTGCGCCAAACACCGCGATCCTGTGACCGGGGAACTGCGTTTTAAACCTGAGGTTTACGAGGGTATGCAGGAAGTTGAGGATATGCTGTCGGGCAAGATACCATCCACGCTGCGCAGCTTCGATTCTTTTGAGGATATGTGGGAAGACCTTATGAGGGATGAGCCGGACGATTAACCCATGCTTAAGCCTATTTACACCGGCTCTCACTCCGATTTGTTTTAATTCCCTGCTCATTACTGTTCCCTTCTCCTCATAAAGGTGACAGTCACCTTTTTCACGGCGACTGCAACACCCCGTTCAACACCTTAATCGTATTGTTGGTGGTACTCAAAGTTCCATTGTTTACCCACGCGTCGTCTGGTCCGCTGAAGGTTCCGTATTGGGCTGTACCGCTGTATGAATACAACGCCGCGCTGTTGTTGGTTGCGGTTGAGGTGTTTCTCAACGATTGGTCGATCCAGTCGATGCCGTATATCGTGCCGGTCACGATGAGGAATTTGCCGTCAGAGACATACACCCCGCCGCCGCCGGTTCCGCTGCCGGTAACGTCGGCTGTATTGCCCGATACCTCGCCGCCGTCCATGGTGAATGTGCCGTTACCGCCGCTTAAATGCACACCGCCGCCGCCGCCCAAGCTCCCGCCTTTGGCTGTATTGCCCGACACCTTTGAGTTACCCAACATGGTGAATTTGCCGTTGTACACACTCACGCCGCCTCCGGTGCCGCCGCCTGAGCTGCCGCCTTCGGCTGTATTGTCCGACACCTCTGCGTATTCCGACATGGTGAAAGTTCCGTTAGTGCCGTTTATATACACACCGCCGCCGTTGCCGCCGCCTCCGCTAATGGCACCGCCGACTGTATTGTCCGACACCTTTGCGTAACCCGACATGGTGAAAGTTCCGAAGTTTACTACATACACGCCGCCTCCGGTGCCGCCGCCTCCTCCGCCGCCGTTGGCTGTATTGCCCGACACCTCGCCGGCGTTCATGGTGAAAGTGCCTACAACATACACTCCGCCGCCGTTGCCGCCGTCGCTGGCGGTGCCGCCGCTGCTGCCGGTGCCGCCGGCTGTATTGACCGACACCTCGCCGGCGTTCATGGTGAAAGTGCCGGTGCTATCTACATACACCCCGCCGCCTCTGGCATTGCTGTTTTCGGCTGAATTGCGCGATACCTTTGCGTTGCCCGACACCTCGCCGGCGTTCATGGTGAAGGTGCCTACAACATACACTCCGCCGCCGTTGCCGCCGCCGCTGGCGGTGCCGCCGGCTGTATTACCCGACACCTCGCCATCCGTCATGGTGAAAGTGCCGTTGCTATCTACATACACCCCGCCGCCGCTGCCGGGGGCGGGGGTGCCGACGGTGGCTCTATTACCAACGTCTATGCCGCCAACAGTGCCTCCGTTCATGGTGAAGGTGCCGCTGTTTACATACACCCCGCCGCCGCTGCCGGAGCCTCTGCCTTGGGCTGTATTGCCCGACACCTTTGCGCTGTCCGTCATTGTGAATGTGCCGCCATCTAAAAACACACCGCCGCCTTTGCCGATGCCGTTGTCATTACCGGCTGTATTGCCCGACACTTCGCTGTCTATCATCATGGTGAATGAGCCGCCGTTTACATACACGCCGCCGCCGCTGCCGCCGGAATTGGTATTGCCGGTAACGGCGGACCCGCTGTTCATAGTGAAGGCGGCGCCGCTTCCGTTTATGTAGACCAGCGCGGCGTTATTGCCGGCGCGTCCTTTCAGGGTGAGGTTGGTCATGGTTACTGTTTGGTTTTCGCCGATGTAGAGGAGGGAGCCGGTGCTTTCGGAAGAAAGAGTGATTGTGCGGTTATTCCCGTGGATGGCTACGGCGGATACTGTGCCAAAAGTAGAGGAGATGTAGCCGTCTATGCTGAAGTCCCCTATAACATAGATAGTGTAGGTGTTCGTGAATCCAGACTTTATTGTATTTACTACGTTGACCCATTCAGCGGCGTCGGAGACCTCGAAGACGCTGAGGACATTCCACTTTGCGTACAGGGTTATGGGTTGGTCAACGGTGTCTGTCTCGAAGTTCCATGGGATTAGGAAAGTGTTGTTATCTTTGAACCAGCCCGCAAAGGTGTGGCCGGCTCTTGTCGGATCAGGAGGAGGCGTTTCAATTATTCCGCCGCTTTCAACGACCTGACCGGGAACAGAACTTCCCTCATTGCTGTTAAATGTAACAATGAAAGAACCAGGCGGAACTACTTCCCATTTTGCGTACAGGGTTATGTCTTGGGTAACGGGGGTTTCAAAGTCCCATAAGGTATCGTTATCCGTATACCAGCCTGCAAAGTTGTAGTCGGATTCGCCGTCGGATTTGGTTATGCCCGACGGTTCGATAACATTTCCGCCGTGGTCTATGGTTTGGACAGGGGGAGTTGGGCTTCCGCCGTTCGCGTCAAAGGTTACGGTGTACCGGTTGATGTTCCACTTTGCGTACAGGGTGATGTTGTCGGTTACGGTGTAAGAGGAATTGGCGGCATAGCTGGTTCCTGTGCCGTCTTCGTTGGTGTTCCACCCGTCAAAGGTGCAGCCGGTTTTGGTTAGGCCGCTTCCGTTGGGCAGGTCTATGCTTGAACCGGAAATTGCCTCCTGCACGGGAGGGACTGTTCCTTCTCCGCCGTTGGCGTTAAAAATTACCGCGAAGTAGGGTTTTGTTTCATCGATCCACTTTGCGTACAGGGTGATGTCCTCGGTTACGGTGTAAGAAGAATCGGCGGCATAGCCGGTTCCTTCGCCGTCCCTGTCAGTGTTCCACCCGCCGAATATAAAGCCGCTTTTGGTTAAGCCGTCTCCGTCCGGCAGGGTTATGATTGAACCATAACTTACTGTCTGCCCGGGAGGGACTGTGCCGATTCCGCCGTTGGCGTCAAAGGTTACGGTATAGGTGTTTAAAAATGCCCTGAGCATCTGTATTGAAACTTGATTGTTCTGTCCCGCTCTTACATCAACGAAATCTTCTCCTGAACTTTTTGCGTACAAATTGCCTTCAAAAAATGCTTCTACATAAACATTCCAACGACCTACGGAAACGACGGCGCTTATTGTTTCCCCGCTTTCTGCGGTAATGGTTATGGTTTCCCCGCCGCCTGAAAGCGTGATTTTATAATCCAGAAGGATATCCTCGGGCGGCCAGGAGGGCATGGCGCTGCGTCCGTCATTGCCGCCTAAATTGATTATTAAGCTGCCTGTGTCTTCGCTCCACTCGCTAAAACACGATGAAAAAATGATAATTATCACGAGTGTAAGAAAGAAAAACTGCGCTTTCCCGTTGGTTTTCATATAAATACCTCAATATTAACGAATATTAGACTACTTTCCATGTTTGTGTATTATATTACAAAATGAAAATAGTGTCAAATATGACAATTATCACCCTCCTGACGCTGTTTGTATACCTACGAAATTACCTAGGTTTTGCATTTTTGGGGCGAAAAAGGGCGCACTGTCGGCAACCTAAAGGTTGCCTTGCCTTTATTCGT
>JGI24698J34947_10001816_pt1 | contig 11385 bp, 8 predicted proteins | sample TergutMp193P3_FD_34947 | JGI IMG/M metagenome (IMG submission 34947)
TTTTTGCAGCCGCTTTCGTGTCCGTCGGGGTTATTCACTTTTATGTTAAGTTTGCTGCCGCGGAAAACTTTTTCCATTGTGAAGGATTTCCATGTTGAGGGGACGGCGGGCGCAAGACGCAATCCGTCAATGTCCGGCCTCAGGCCGAGAATACCCTCTACACAGCCGACCATGACCGTGCTTGCCGTTCCTGTCAGCCAGTGAACGTGGCTGCGTCCCTCAAACGGGCTGTCAACGCTTTCAGTGAATTGCGAGTAAACGTAGGGTTCAAGAAGGCGCGTTTCGGCAATTCCGTTTTGCGCGGCGGGACAGCTTTCAAGATAATACTCAAGCGCGCGGGAGCCGCGTCCCATGAGCGCTTCGGCGAGGATCAGCCAGCCTTGCGATTGTAGGAAGATGCCGCCGTTTTCTTTTGTTGACGGGTTAAATAACAGAGCCAGCGCTCCGTCGAACGCGTGTTTGCGGTAAGAGGGAGCCATCAGTCTCGCGCCGTATTTTGTGTTCAGCTCTTTATGCACAAGATCGAGAACAGCCTTGCCGCGCGACTCATCGGCGAAACCGCTGATTACTGCCCAGCTTTGCGGGTTCAGCCAGATATTGGCTTCAGGATCGCCGCCCTTGCCGACCACCACGTCGTTCTCTGTGATGCCGCGCACAAAGCGGTCCTTGTCCCAGCACCGCTCTTCAATTATTTTTCCGAAACGTGTTTTCAGTTCCGCCATCTGCGCTTCCGTCGCCGCGTCCTTTTTGTGTTTCGCGAAACGGATCATGATCTCGAAGGCGTAGTAAAGCTGCAGCGCGACAAATACCGACACGCCCTTTGCGCCTAACCGCAGACAGTCGTTCCAGTCGGCGTGAAGTCCTGCCGGCAGTCCGTGTATGCCCAAATTGTTAAGCGAAAAGTCAATCGCTTTTTTCAGGTGGTTGAAAAGTGTGTCCTGCCCTTCATCGGCGTAGGGGATGGTTTCGTCTAACAGGGCGGCGTTGCCTGTTTCCGCGACATATTTCCACACTGTCGGGAAAAGCCACAGGGCGTCGTCGGCGCGGTAGGAAGGATGACCCGTTCCCGTGCGGTAGGACAGATCCTCAGGTTTATCCTCATGGCCGGGATTGTGGTTGTACTTTACAAGCGGCAGAGCGCCTCCGTGACTCACCTGGCCGGAAATCATGAACTTGAGCTTTTCAAGAGCCATGTCTGGATCGAGGTGGATGATGCCCTGAATGTCCTGAACCGTGTCGCGGTAGCCGTAACCGTTTCGCTGTCCGCAGTAGATGAGAGACGCGGCGCGCGACCAGACAAAAGTGATGAAACACTGATACGCGTTCCATGTGTTGATCATATTGTTGATGTTGTCGTCCGGCGTTGTTATTTTCAAATTGTCAAGTTTTTTGTGCCAGTATTTTTTCAGTTCGTCAATTTCCCGTTCCACAATGCCGGTATTCGAGTAACGCGACACAAGTTCTTTTGCCTGAGCCTCGCGCTTTTGCCCGAGCAGGAAAACAAACTCGCCGCTTCCGCCGGGCGCGAGGCTGAGAGTTGTCTGCAATGCGCCGCAGGGGTTCAGGTTGTAGTTGAGAGTGCCGTCAAGTTTGCCGTTTTCTATGGAGACGGGGTTTCCGTAATCGCGGTAACTGCCCAAAAACTTTGCCTTGTCGCCGCAGTAACTCGCGACGCTCGCTCCCGCAAGGCCGAAGAAGCGCGTCTCAACTCTGCTTTCGTTGACGGCGTTCAGGCAGTTTTCGTTAATGGTTTGCAGGATAAATTGATCCTTGAAGTAGGTGCGGGTGATAAACTGGGTATATTGAAGGTTGACTTGATCCTGTTCATAAAAACTCTCGCAGGTAAACTCGACGAAGCCGAAGACAGAAATTTTCCGCGCCTTCGCCCCCTTATTTGTAACTTTGACCTTCCACACCTCGTAATCGGCTTCATGCGGCACATAGTAAAGCGCTTCGGAATGTATGTCCTTATAATCCGCTTCAAGTAAGGTGTAACCCGTTCCGTGGCGGCACACGGATTTGTATTCATTGAGCGGCTTTCCCACAGGCTGCCATGAAGCCGACCAATAGTCCCCCAATTCATCATCGCGCAGGTAGATGTAGCGTCCCGGTCGATCCTGTTCGTTAAACCGGTAGCGGATAATCCGTCCCGCCGCGCCGCTCTTTACAAAACTGTAGCCGCCGGCATTGTTCGAAATAATCGCGCCGTAAGCCGGAGACCCCAAATAATTCGCCCAGGGCGCGGGCGTATCGGGCCTGTCAATAATATATTCCCGTTTTGCCGGATCAAAATAACCGTATTGCATTACAAAACCTCCGTTTTAGCCGCGTGAGTTCTTAAAATTGTTGCGTACGCAACTACCTTAAAATCGAAGTTTCCGCAACGCGGAAACAAATCCTCCAATAACCTATCTGGTTAGGTTATTTTACCATACAACGGACGTATTCGCAATTATGGTATCAATCACCATACTCGTTAACTTATCTCGAAAAGACCTCACAATCTATTCCCAGTAATCCTTTTCTGTGACATGGGTTGAATAAGGATTCATTTCTACTAAGAAATCACCTGTTGGTGCGGCTCTAATAAAGTAAGTCAAAGAAGAAATAAAACCAGATTCCCCCCAAGGAAATAGCTTGCTTGTCAAACGTGGATATACCCATCTTTGGCCATACTCATCGTAATAGTTACCAACTGCTGTATCATAAATACCCCACATTTTGTCGTTAATTTGATATGTTGCCATATCATCTTCCGGAACATCCCAACCGGCAGCACGATATACTATTTCACTACCCCGGCTTATAGTAAAGGTAAAAGAGATAAGCTTGTCCAGCATTTCATTCCACTTTTCAGTGTCGATAGGATGATAACTTATTAACTCTTCGCCTAAACCTGAGAAAGGCAGATTGTTATATACAAAACCGTAATTACCCGGATTTATAACACATTCGGTTCCTAATTCCGCAAACCAATCGGGATTCCTCAATTTATAATATTCGTCAGGGATCAGGTGCAATTCATCAAACCGGGCATTCTCAGACGGTATTTCACCAACCACCAATTTTACAGTAAAGACAGAACTCGTTTCATTTTTAACGCTTAATCTAAGTCCGTAAACCCGTGGTAATCCACCATTTTCAGAATTATCATCAACTGGACAATTAGCTAAACATATAGGCGTTAAAACCACTAATACCAATACAAACATTTGCATGAAAAAACAATTTTTTTTCATATCAATCTCCCGTAGTAATTTTTTGGGGCCGGAACAAGCGGCCCGAAAGTATTAGTAAATGTGTTGTATGAACAACTTGTCAAGTGTTGACAATTGAGTTGCGTAATATGTACGCCATTCCCCGGCCGAGTTTTTTTTACCGTTGCTGGAGTTTTGGTAACCAGACTTTATAAGTAAATTGTCATATATCATTATCGAGTTAAAATCGAAAGATGATGTTTTTGAAAAAAGCTGTTCAGTTCTGGTTTTCGTAACAATTACGGGATAGTAGATTTTAATTCCCAATACCTTTACATATCTGGTTTCAATAGCAAGGTAAGATATGGTAAGCCAAGTTTCAGCTTTTCTATCATAGTCATCACCGGTTTTAGTGACTGTAAGATATGTATCCCTATCAGCACGCTGGTGTTCATGCTCTAAACCCAGTACATGGCCTCGTTCATGTAACGAAACTGAGCAAACTGTTCGTTCTTCAGTGTATGTACTTTTTATTGGTAAACCCTTATCTAACTTCATCGTTGAAGCACCCCAGATCCATGCTCCTAGTACTGCCCTACCAGCCGCATTATTACTTAAGTTTTCTTCGCTGATTTTAACTATCTTCTTTACACCAAGAACAACCAAAGTCCAGTCCCAGGCATTGTCGGTAATTTCTACAAACTTTAATTTCCTGTTTGAACCCGCTGTCCAGTCATCCATTGCTTTTTTTATTTCTGGTTTATAGTTTGAGCTTATACCACTAACCCAATAGTAATTTACAATACCGTCAGGCCATCTAGGTATCGTTGCCCTGTAGAAACCACGTTCAGGGGTAAGAGAGAAACCACTAAACATTTCCTCTATTTCTCTTGAAACCCTCAAGGCCGCTGCTTCAATATCTTCACCATTTGCAACTGCCTGTAATACCTCCCCTATGGCAATTCCTTCAATAGAATATTGCGGGTATGAAATACCCCCGGCCATATATATTAACCCATCTTCCACATATGCTATCCCATCATAATCCTGATCGTCAAGTTGGGGAACAAGCAAACACATTTCATCATCAAATGATGTTATAATTTCATCCAGTTCATCCTGCAGTGTGATTATTTCATCTTCATCACCTGTCGCTCTTCCTGCATTAGCAGGTTTATCCTTAGCCCTTTTGAGTGTTGATAAATCAGATGGCAAATACTGACCTATTTTTTCAAGGTCGATTGTATTGCCTCCTGCCGCTCTGGAAATATCCTGTTCGGGAATATCAACATACTTTTCAACTGTTTCAAGAATGGAACCAATTGCGTCAACCTGATGCCATAAAGCTTTTGCTAAGTTGCTTTCCAGCGATTCAACCGGAACTCGTTCTTTCAGCGGTATTTCCTGATTGTTCAGTTTGTCCGTAATATTGGGCGGGCTGAATAAGTTGTCGCACCCGCTAATTACAAACGCCAAAATCAAAAGAACCGCGACGCCAAAGAAGATAGTCTTTTTCATAATGACCCTCCAAAGGCTAAATTTAATTAAATTATACCTTGAAACAGTTATTTTTTCAATTAGAAAATTGTTAAAGATAGTTAAATTATGTTTAAAGGTCAACATAATGGTACTTCTGTCACCGTGCTGCCTCCTGTAGTTAATACCTATGGTGTCAATTACCAAAAAATAAACTATAATAGAATTAATGGAAATAACCCTCGATCAGGTTTTGTCAATTTTACCGCCGCGTCCTTTGGATTGTCACAAAGGAGATTTCGGGCGGCTTTTAAATATATCAGGTTCATCACGGTACCGGGGAGCTGCTGTTCTCAGCTGTTTGGGAGCATTGCGATCCGGCGCGGGGCTTTGCGTACTTGCTTCTGTGCCTGATGTGTGCAATGCCGCCGCAAGTCATTTATCGGAAGTTATTTTTTGTCCCTTGCCGGCCTGTAAAAAAGGGTATATCGCCGCAAAGGAATCAATTGCGGATTTAAAAGAGGAAATCTCACGCGCCGATGCGGTTTTGTTTGGCTGCGGATTGGGAAACGGACAGCACGCTGTTGAGCTGCTGGAATTTTTGCTGGAAAACGAGGATTGTCCTGTTATTATTGACGCCGACGGTTTAAACGCCTTGTCAAAAAATATAAATTTATTGCGTAACACCAATCATCAGATAACGCTTACGCCGCATCAGGGAGAGATGGCGCGTCTTTGCGGCGTGGATACGGATGATATTGCCAAAGACAGGGAAGGATTTGCCGCGCGGTTTGCCGAAAAATACGGAGTAACGCTCGTTCTCAAAGGACGCGGAACCCTGATTGCCGGCAAAGACGGAAAATTACTGATAAATCCGACAGGAGGTCCGGGGCTCGCGAAAGGCGGAAGCGGAGACGTGCTTGCCGGAATCATTTCCGCGTTTGAGGCTCAGGGAATCGCCGCTTTTGACGCCTGCGTCTGCGGCGCCTATCTTCACGGTCTTGCGGCGGACAGAACAGCCGCCCGAAGAGGCCGGTATTCAATGCTGCCAAGCGAAATACCAACAGACCTCGCGGAGATTTTAGCAGAGAACGGACGGTGAATTGGCTCTCCTGCTGCGTTTACGCCGTTGTTGATTTTCCCAACTCTGTTGTCAATAGTATTTTAATGATCAATTTAATGATCATAGGAAACGCTTTGCAAAAACTTAAACAATTTTTCCTATGCGTTTAGCGGCTTTATCAACCTCGCCTTTTGCTTTTTTCGCTTCGCCCTTGCCCTTAGCCAGAGTTTTTTTGGCATCGCCTTTTGCCTTTTTCGCTTCGCCCTTGCCCTTAGCCAGAGTTTTCTTGGCACCGCCTTTTAGCTTTTTCGCTTCTCCCTTTGCCGCTGAAACTTTGCCTGCTATTTTGCTTACTTTTCCGCCGCTTTGATTTGCCATAATTTTGCTCCTTAAAATTATTTTAGGAATATTATACCTTATTATGACAGAAAAAAGCAAATTATATTTTTAAGACAGACAGATTGAAAAGAACTTCGGGCGCGTTTGATTATTCAGTACTTGCCCCTTATCCCACGGTTAATTATTATTAGTAATGATGGAATTGGATCAGGAAGAGGCGCTTTACGAATTTCTCGAAAACGCGGCAGAACCGTTTACCCTGGATGATATTACCGCGTATGTACAATCTTCCGGTCAGAGGCGCAACAAAAGACTGGCTCTGGAGGTCGCTTCCTATCTTGAGGCGCGGAAAATAGCCTTCAGGCAGGACAGCCGGCATTGGGTTTCCCGCAGGTGCTGTTTTGAAAAAGCGGTGTTTGTAATAACTCCCAGCCGTCTGGAGCTGCTTAACGGCATTCTTATCCCCGGCCACAGGTGCGTCCCCTTTGCAAATCCGCTTATCATGCCGCACCGTTTTCATTTTACGTGGAATGGCGGCCCTGTTCCCGTAACCACAACGGAAGCGCCGCCCGATGATCTTTATCCCTACTACTGCATCTACGGCGAGGAGTTTGCCCCTCAGTATATAGCGCGCGATAATCCTGAAAATGAAAACGCCTTTAACAGCGATCCTTACGAAGATCCGCCCGAGGTTTCGATCCATACCCTTGATATGCGCGGCATATACAGGGAAAGTTCTTTTGTACCCGGCGACCGTTTTATCGTGCGCACGCTGGACTGGAAAAACTGCCGTTTTGAACTGACAAAAGCCGGAAAAGATGAATGGCCCAAGGTTGATTTGGATAGATGGCTGAAGACAGCCGAAGACGGTTTTGAAGACAGCTTTGCGCTGCTTGGACCCGGAGCGAGTACCGAAGAGCAGATCGCGTTCGCGTACTGGTTCGGCGGCAAACGCATGAGGGATATTCCCGCCTATTCGCTTGAAGAATTTTTTTTTGAAAAAACAAACCGTGTTGAAATCGTTCCCTACGGCATTGAGACGCGCTTTTGGTTTGCAGGCAAGGATATTCCCGACAGCAAGAATCTTCAAAATTATACCGTTCCTCCTGACAGAACTTTTATCGAAGACCTTTTATTTAAAAAGAACATACCCATTTCGGAATTTGTTATTCTTTCATATATAAGGGACGCGTTTTTTCGAAATGAAAAGGGAATTGACCTGGTGATAAACCGCCTTGTTCCGCCTGTGGTTCATCTTGATGAAGCCGAATGGGACATAATCGCCGATTATATTTCCGACGCAATGGAAGATTTTTTTAAGGATTATTCGGTGTTTCTGGATCAGGATGCCGGTCCTGTCCGCCAGCGCGTCGCGGAACTGCATACCGCGGTTGTTGAACTTTCCGCGAAATTGCAAAAGGGCGAAATGGAATCGGCATGGCTGCCCAAGCATACTTTCATCGTGCTTTCGCAGATTCAGGGACACGCGGCCGCCCTGCTTGAAGACCTCGCGTTTGACGAGTCCCCTGAGAAGCCGGATATTGCCGCTATGGATAATTCCCTCGACAGCATGATCGACACCTACAACGATATTAAAGAGATGATCGGCAGCGCAATGGATAATTTCCGAAGGAGCAGCTTTACGGTGATTCACGGAGGAAAGCCGTCGGGGCAGCTGTGGCGGATGATACAGATAAGCATAACGGGGCTTGATATCTGGCGGCGGGCCATTATTTCCCACGAATGTACGATGGAAGAACTTCACAAATTGATTCAGATCGGCATGAACTGGAAGAGTACGTTCCGTTTTCGTTTTTGCTGTGAAACGCCGGACGGCGGCAAAGAATATCTTCATGATAAATTAAAATTGGGAGATATTGATTTCAGGGGCAAAAAAGAGCTTATATATGAGTACGGGTCAAGATGGAATGTAAGAATAATAATAATGTCGTCATATCAACCGGCAAAAGATGATGTTATGCGCTTTGTCGCCGGCGATGGAGCCGCGCCTCCTGAACAGATCGACGGGCCGCGTCATTTCAAGAGGCTGATTGTTTCTCTTGAAACAGGCGGCGGTACGGAAAGACAGTCAGCCTCGCGCGAACTTGGCCCTGATTATGCGTCCGGCGTTTTTGATCTTGATAAAATGAATCGAAACTTGCGCGAGGCATTTTCCAACGGAGAGAAAAAATGAGCGGTTTAAAAAATGACAGCCTCGCTCAATTGATAAGGCGGGGCGGTATTTACTATGAAGTAGGCGGAAACGACAGAGCCGAGTTCATGTCCGATTTTATCGGAAGGCTGACGGCACTGCCTCCCGAAAAAAAACAGGCGCTTTTTCTGGCTGTAATGGAACGGGAAGCGCTTATGTCAACCGGCATCGAAAAAGGCATAGCCCTGCCTCATCCCCGCACCCCGATGCTTGAGGACGGCGAAGAGCCCTTCGCGGCGATTGCCTTCCCCCTCTCGCCCCTTGACTGGGACACATCTGACAACAGCAAGGTTCACACCGTCTTTTTAATCGTCTCAAAGTCGCCGAAACAGCACCTCGGCGTTCTGTCCGGAATCAATGTCCTGTGCGGCGGGAAGGATTTCTTTTCCCTCCTTTCAAAACAGGCCGAAAAAGAAGAAATAATCGCCGCTATTGAAGAAGCCGAGAAAAACTGGGGCGAAAACGGATAATTGGGCGGCACGCCTGTCAAGATGGACACAAAAACCTCTCAATTCTAAAAATCTAAAAATTTAAAAAAAATGTGAAAACCTACTTGACATATATGTTTAGAATGTTTATAATACATAGTAATCATATATGTTAAATATGTGATATTTTAAAGGATACCCCATTATGGGTATTAGGAGGATTTACATGAAAACAAGATTTTGTAAGATTCTTGTAGCGGCGCTCCTTTTTGGAGTAATCTTAGCTCCCGTTTTTGCAAGAGGAGGTGGAGATGCGGGGACAGACCAGTCAAGGCGGATTGTCGTGGCGGACGCCAACTCAACCCACCACCTGAATCTCTATGTCGCCTACGAAAAGGGGCTCTTTTCAAAGCGCGGTCTTAACGTGGAGATTCAGCAGACCAATTCCGGCGTGGCGGCGGTGGTCGGCGGCGAGGCGGACATTGTGTTCAACTGCCCCACAGGCGTTATCACCCCCATTGCGAGGGGACAGAACATCACCATCATCAGTCAGGTGAAAATCCCCTGCACGTCGGTTTTGGTTGTTCCGGTTAACTCGCCGGTACGCAACCCTCAGGACGTACGGGGCCTGCAGATCGCGGGGTTATCAAATACCTGCTGCGCGGTTATCGCGATAAGGGACGCTCTAAGGACTCAGTACAACACCGAATTTGAACTGGTGACTCTCGCACCCGGCGCGGCGCTTGCCGCACTCGAAGCCGGAAGCGTCAGAGGGGCGATTCTTGAGGAGCCCTTTGTCGCCGAAGCGCTGCTTCTTAGAGACGCGCAGGGCAGAGCGAAATACAAGACGATCTTTGACGGAACATCCGACGCCAACGGCGACGGCAGAATCGACGCGAACCTCGCGGGCGTTAATCCGCCCTGCCGCACCATCAACGCCAATACAAACTTTGTCGCCAACCGGCTTGACGATGTAAAGCTGTTCATTGATGCGATTAACGAAGCGAACGGGATCATTCTCGCCGGTCCGTCCGCGCCAGATATCGTAGCCATTGCCCTCAAGTATGTGAATGTTTCAGAACAGGCAATCATCAACAGCAACCCGAAACTCGGCTTCCAGATCAGGCTTGATACAGCCGGTCTCATAGGCTACGCCGACGCGCTGGTAAATCAGGGAACTATCGACAGAAACCCGGGCAACGCCCTCTTCGCTCCGCAGCTAAGAGGAATCACCTGGTAAGTAGGAAATAAGAATTAGGAATGAGGAGTGAAAAATGAAGAATGAGGAGTTAGGAATTAGAGTTGTTCCACTCATTCTTCATTAATAATTCCTCATTTCTAATTCTTAATTCATAAGGATATTTATGACGATTGATACTTATGAAACCAGAGGGATCCGCCGGGTGTTTCTTGAAATTGGCGGATTCCTTAAAAACTCATTGGGGAATTTCTTTTCGATTGAATTCCTCACCGTGTTGATTCCTCTGCTCTTAATTTGGGAATTTTTTCCGCGCTGGAAGATAGTTCTCGAAAGTTTGATACCGAGTCTTTCAACTGTAGCGGAACGTTTTTGGTTCATGCTCTGGCATAAAAAACTTGTTATGCACATACTCATCAGCCTCGGGCGGTTTTTCGCAGCTTTCGGCATCGCCGTCGCGCTGGCGGTTCCAATCGGCCTGTTAATGGGCTGGAACCTGAAAATACGCGCATACGTGCTTCCGCTCTGGCAGTTACTCTCGGCGATACCCCCCCCGGCGTGGGTTCCCATGACGATTATCTTCTTCGGCATAGGGAGCAAGATGCACGTCTTTCTCATGTTCATCGGTATTTTTTACCCCGTGCTTTTCAACACCTATCAGGGGATCAAGGACACCGACCCGCGCTACCTCGCCTCGGCGAGAGTTTTCGGCGCGAGCGAGTTCACCCTTTTGCGCAAAGTGTACTTTTGGCACGCCTTCGGCTCAATCATCATGAGCCTGAAGACCGGCGTCGCCATGGGGCTTGTCATGCTCCTCATCGGCGAATCCTACGGCGGCAGAATGGGTATCGGCTACCTTCTCGGGCAGGCGAAAGATTACTTCGTCATCCCCGAAATGATGGTCTGCATGGTGGTACTCGGCTGGATCGGCTGGTTTTTAATCGAAGTCTTGAAATATGTCGAGATCAAACTTGCCGTGTGGAAAGTGGGGAGATAGGGAATGAAGAATGAGGAGTGGGGAATGGGGAATGAGGATAAGGGGAATATAAAGGAAATTTTATGCGGATAACAGATTTGAATACAGGCGGTTTATCCCTCAAAAACCTTCGGGCAAAGCCGGTTCGGACTGCCTGTCTCGTTGTAGTCGTCGCAATTCTTGCCTTTACCCTTTTCGGCGGATCAATTCTTGCCCTAAATCTGCGACAGGGTTTAGACACTATGGCAAGACGTTTCGGGGCGGATTTAATGGTTGTCCCCGAAGGTGCTGGTGAAAAGGCGCAAGCCTTATTGCTTCGCGGCGACAGCGGCTTTTTCTATTTTGACGCGGGCATTGCTAATACAGTCGCAAAAACAGAAGGCATAGTGTGCGCCTCCCCCCAATTTTTTCTTACCTCTCTATCAACAGAATGCTGTGACGCGGAGGTTCAGCTTATCGCCTATGATCCTGCTACGGATTTTGTCGTCCAGCCGTG
>JGI24698J34947_10001817_pt1 | contig 11375 bp, 6 predicted proteins | sample TergutMp193P3_FD_34947 | JGI IMG/M metagenome (IMG submission 34947)
TTTTTCCGGCTGTCGTCAAACAGCCCCTGCGCCGCCAGCCGCCGCTTGCGTTCTTCCAGCATGGCGAGTATGTCCCCGCTGCCGGCAACTTCCATTTCCTCGCAGACAATCGAGTAACTGCCCCGCGGCGCGTACACCGACAGACTGCCGCGCACCCGCAGCAGCATCCCGTCTTTGGGCTCAAAGGTCAGGGAACGCAGGCGGTTTTTGAACATCACCGCGTCAATTTTCGCCCCCGCGTCCTTCAGCGAAAAGTACAGATGCCCCGATGACGCGGGCCGGCAATTTGACAATTCGCCCTCCACCGTCACCGCGGGAAAATCCGCCTCAAGGCGGCTGCGGATAAGCTCGGTCAGTTCCGACACGGTCATTTTGGGGGCGCCATTTTCCATTAGGGACAGTATAAAAAAGAATGCGGAAAGAGAAAAGGGTGTATAATGAAACCATGGCACAGATTGAAGTGATACAGGGTGATATTACCCGGCTTGCGGTAGACGCGATAGTCAACGCGGCGAACTCAAGTTTGATGGGCGGCGGCGGGGTTGACGGGGCGATTCACCGGGCGGCGGGGCCGCAGTTACTGGCTGAGTGCAAGCGGATCGCGCAGGAGCGGCGGGGCATTCCCGGCGGCCCCTGTCCGGCGGGCGACGCGGTGATCACCGGCGCGGGCAATCTTCCCTGCAAGCGCGTTATCCACACGGTGGGCCCGGTTTGGCACGGGGGGACACGGGGCGAGGCGCAAACCCTCGCGTCCTGTTACCGTAAGAGCCTGCTGCTTGCCGCCGAAGCCGGCCTTGCCGGCATCGCCTTCCCCAACATCAGCACCGGCGTTTACGGCTACCCCAAGGACAAAGCCGCCGCCGTTGCCGCCGCCGCCGTGCGGGAAACGCTTGACGAAACCCCGGCGATTGGGCGGGTGATCTTTGTCTGTTTTGATGAAGAAAATTGCAGGTATACGAAAGAGGCGTGGGGAACACAGATGTCTTGACTTTTTCCGCACTCTCCCGTAGGATGTATAATATGGGAGAACATGGGGGACCCGGCTCTTTTGTCAAGGTTCTGGTTACCTTTACCGTCATTCTAACCATCCTAATCGGTGTGGGTCTGGGTTTTTCCCTGGCGGAAACGGCAAATATCAGAAATTCAGAAAATTTTGTTGAATTTGCCCCGGCATTGCCCACCAAGATACTGGACATTAACGGAACCCTGATCACCGAATTTTCCTCGGATGAAAAACGCGAACTGGTCTCGCTGGCCGTACTGCCCCGCCATCTTATCCAGGCGGTGCTTGCGCGGGAAGACCCCCAGTTCTACAGCCACCGGGGCTTCAGCGTCAAGAGTATCATCCGCGCCACTGCCGGCCAGCTTCTGGGGCAAAATTGGGGCGGCGGTTCTACCATAACCCAGCAGGTAGCGGGGACGCTTTATACCGACCGGAGCGAGCGCCGCGTTCGCAGGAAAATAAAAGAACTGTGGTGGGCTATCCAGATGGAACGGCGCTACACCAAAAACGAGATACTCGAAATATACCTCAACTATATGTATATGGGGCCGGGGGTATACGGGGTGGAGGCGGCCAGCAAGTATTTCTTTGGCCACAGCGCCAGCGAGATAACCCTTGCCGAAGCTGCCGTGCTGGTGATCCAGCTTTCCAGCCCGTCGCGCTACAACCCCCTGGATAACCCCAATGTCGCCATGAACCGCCAGCGCTATGTGCTGGATCGCATGATCGAATTCGGTTATACCACGCGGGAAGAGGCGGAAGAGTCGTATAACGAATACTGGGCCAATTACGATTATACCCGCGCCTCCACCGCGGCGTATTTCCACCGCGAGGACAAGGCCCCCTGGTTCAGCGAATATGTGCGCCGCGAACTGGATACGATGATGTACGGTTCCATGGACTATTACCGCGACGGCTATACCGTCCATACCACGCTGGATTTGAGGCATCAGGAAGCGGCGGAAAAACTCATGGCGGAAGGACTGACCAAGGCGAACCGGGAATTCTCCCGCAGCAGGGGGAGAAGCAATGTGCAGGCCGAGCGTACCTATGTGCCCATCGTCAACCTCTTAACCCTGGCTTTCGGCCTGAACGACATTCACTCGACATCATCGGCGCAAAACGAGCAGAAGTCCCTTTCCCGTTATACGAGAACGATTAACCCCATTGTCGATATGGCGGCGCTGGCCTTCGGCGTTAACGACCTCAAGGTGATCACCAACGCGGGCTTTGGCAACTTAAAGGTCAATACCGAGCAGAACGTAGTAGAGGGGGCGCTGATCTCCATTGAAAACCAGACGGGCTATATCACCGCCATTGTCGGCGGCTCCAAGTACGATGAATCAAACCAGTTAATCCGGGCCGTCCAGGGCAACATACAGCCGGGCTCGTCATTCAAGCCGCTGTATTACTCCGCGGCGATTGACACCAAACAATTTACCGCGGCGACGCTGATCTATGACGTTCCCGTGGTATTCCACAACGAAGACGGCACTCCCTATATCCCCCTCAACTTCAGGGGCGAATGGGTGGGCTCAACATTGTTCTACAACGCGCTTTCACATTCCATGAATGTTCCCTCGCTCAAAGTGCTCGACGCGATAGGCTTTGACGCGGCGATTGAACGCGCGGCCGCCTTGCTCGGATATACCGAGCCGGGTTATATCGGGCGCAATTTTCCGCGGGTGTATCCGCTGGGACTCGGTATCATTTCCACCAGCCCCCTGCGTATGGCGCGGGCGTTTGCGATTTTTGGCAATCAGGGCCGCGAGGTTACGCCTATCGCCATTCGCTCGGTGGAGGATCGCAACGGCCGTATCGTGCTTGATCCGGAGCGGGAACTGCGCCTGCAGCAGCGGCGCGCGGGGAATACGCAGGTGATCAGCCAGCAGAACGCCTACATTATGACTAAAATTCTCGAAAAGACCGTCGAAGAAGGAAGCCTTGCCAACGGCGCCGGATGGGGAGCCAAATTTACCTTCCGGGACGAGAACGGCAAAACGTTCAGGCTGCCGGTCGCCGGCAAGACGGGAACCCCCCAGAACTGGTCGGACGCATGGGCGGTCGGGTACAGCCCCTACTACACCACGGCGGTCTGGTTTGGCTTTGACAAGCCGGGCAATTCGTTAGGTGTAGAACTGACCGGTTCTACGCTGTCGGGGCCGGTGTGGGGCGACTATATGCGGGAGATTCACCGGGGGCATGCCAACCGCGATTTTGTCCGCCCCGCCGCGGGAATTATCGACGTGACCGTGTGCGCCAAATCGGGGCTGCTCAAGACGCCTTCCTGCAACCAGGGCGATGTCACCCTCCCCTTCCTGACGGGAACCCAGCCGACGCAAGCCTGCGATTTGCACGGCAGATCATCGGCCATCGCGCTACCCCCCCCCATACAGCGATTTGACGACGACATCCTCAATGAGATTCCCCGGCCCACCCTGCCGGCGGACCTCTTCCCCGATACGTCCGATTCCCGTAACCGGAACAACCGCAGCAACCGGAATACCAATACCGCCGCTAACCGCAGGAACATCCAGAACACCCGCAACAACCCGCAAACCAATCCGCAGCCCCAGCTTTCATGGTCGTATAACCCTCTCCTTGACGAAGACGATCGTTCAAACACGGCGCCTACGGTACGCGAAAACGAAATTCCGGAAGATACCCGCGAGTTGGATATTCCCTCATACAACCCTCTACTGGATTAGGGAAAGATTATGCAGGTTCCCATTAACGACATTATCGTACGAAAAAGAATACGCAGGGAGATGGGCGATATTGAAGCGCTCTCGGAAAGCCTCAAACGTTACGGTCAGATCAGCCCCATTGTGATCAGCAGTAAAAATGTGCTCATCGCGGGCGGGCGGCGGCTCGAGGCGGCAAAGCATCTGGGCTGGCGGACGATCAACGCGGTCATTTCGGAAAGTTCCACCGAGCTCGCCCGGCTGGAACTTGAGGTAGAAGAAAACATACAGCGGCGCGATTTTAACATGGATGAAGTGTCGGAAGCCACCAAGAGAATCTACCGCCTGCAAAATCCGGGTATTCTCCGCCGGATTTTTAACGCGATTGTCCGGTTTTTCAAATGGCTTTTTAAGATAGAGGATACATGAATATCATAAAAAAAATTGAATCCTCCATAGGACAATTTTTAACGCGCCTTGGCTTTGGCATGCAGGCCAAGCTGATCATTCTGTTTGTCATTATTAAAGTTATTCCACTGCTGCTGTTAACCGTCATCGCNATAAAACAGTTTTACTATCTGGGATCGGAACTGCGGCTGAGTATCNGCGAGATGGAAGGGGAAGTCAACAAAGCCCTGGTTAAAATAGGCAATGTCGCCATTGAGGATTCCGTTAAAACCCTCAACAGTTCCGCCATCAGCCAGATTGAACGGACCAGCACCGACCTGGCAAACAGAATTGCCGAATTTCTGTACCAGCGTGACAGTGATATACGATACGCCGCGGACATTGAGCCCAGCGAGGGTTCGTACCGCTTTTTTGTGCAGCGCCGCACGAGCCGGCTGATAAAAGAAAGGGAATGGACGCTGCGGCAGGACGGCAAGGCATGGGTTCCGCAGGAACCGCTCCATGTGGGGCTCTATTCCCATTCCACCAATCCCGAAAACGACACCTATTACCACAACCGCCCCGTCGAATTATGGGAAAAAGAAACCCGCCCTCTGTACCTTGAAATGACGTATATCGACATGGCGGGAAACGAGATCATCAAGGTTACCACTTCTGACCGCATGGACGCCCGCCGCAAAAACGTGTCCGACCGCTTCAACACCTTTGTAAAAGCCGAGACTTATTTTAACGAACTGAGAAACCTGAAGCCCGGCGAGATTTATGTCTCGGATGTTATCGGCGAATATGTCGGCAGCCGCTTGATTGGCATGTACACCCCCGATAACGCCGCAGAACGCGGCTTGCCCTACCGCCCCGAAGAAGAGGCGTACGCGGGAAGGGAAAATCCCAACGGCAGGCGCTTTAAGGGGCTTATCCGCTGGGCGGCACCGGTGGTACGGCAGGGGCGGATTACCGGCTACGTTACGCTGGCCCTTGACCACGATCATATCATGGAATTTGTAGATCACATAACGCCCATGGAAGAGCGGTATGTCGAAATGCCCAGCGCCTATGAGGGAAACTACGCGTTCATCTGGGACTACCAGTGCCGCTCCATAGCCCACCCCCGCCATCATTCCATTGTAGGCTACAACGGCGAAACCGGAGAGCCGGAGGTTCCCTGGCTTGAGGAAAGCATCTACAACGACTGGCAGGCGTCGGGGCAGCGTTATGCGGATTTTATCAAGGGGGTGCCGGTTTTCCACGAGCAGTCCCGCGAGAAAAAGCCCGCGCCCGAACTGACCGCCGCGGGGCTGGTCGGGCTTGACGGGCGCTACCTGAACAATGCCCCGCAATGTACCGGCTGGTTCGATCTGACCAAAGAGGGCGGCTCAGGTTCCTTTCTGATACTGTGGAGCGGCATTTGGAAACCCAGTACCGCCGCCGCCATCCCCTACTACACCGGCAACTACGGCAATACCAAACGGGGCTTCGGTTTTGTGGCCATTGGCGCGGGGCTTGAGGATTTTCAGCGTCCCCTCCACCGGACCCAAACGGCGCTGCACGAAATTATCACCGGGGCCAACAGCGTGATCAATTCGGTACGGGTAGAATCCGACGACATCGTATCTTCAAATCTGGTGAACACTACCCTCACCATGGGGCTGGCTACCGCGGCAATGACCGTTCTGGTCGTGTTAATCGCCATCTGGATCGCCTCGTCCTTCTCCGCCAGCATCGCCACATTAAACACGGGTATAGCGCGTTTCCGCTGTGGCGAACGTCATTTCAGGTTTAACGAGCCCATACAGGACGAGATGGGAACCCTGGCGAATTCGATTGACGAGATGGCCGACAGCATGGCGGAAGCCGAACGCGGGCCGCTGGCCATTACCGATATAAACCTTAACATTATTTCCGCTAACGATATTTGGCTTGCCCTTTTGGAGAAAAAACTGGACGATGTCCTGGGAACGGCGTATTTTGAATCCTCCTATTACCCCGAATCATCCGTATACGATCCCGTAAAGGCCCTGCGCGAAGGCCATGAATCAGAAATTTTGTATGTAAAAGAACTCAGATGTTATCTGAAAGGAGAGGCAAGTTATCTCACCGACAACCGGGGAAACCGGATAGGCTATATCATTACCTCTACCGACGTAACCGATTTTATGGAACAGCAGGAACAGTTGAAGAAAGCGGTTGAAGAGGCAAAACTCGCCAACGAACACAAGGGGAATTTTCTTGCGCGGATGAGCCATGAAATACGTACTCCCATGAACGCCATTATCGGCATGACAGGAATCGTCAAGAAAAAACTTTCATCGCCATCGTACAGCGTGGACGATGTGCTGGCAAATATCACCCAGATTGAAACTTCCTCGCATCACCTTTTGGGACTGTTAAATGACATTCTCGATCTTTCAAAAATTGAGGCGGGAAAGATAGAACTTGCCATGGAAGACATGGACCTCCTTAAACTCGCCCAAACGGTGATAACGATCATCCAGCCCAAATGCGATGAAAAACATATCACCTTTGATACCCATTTTGACATTCCGTCCGATGTACAGTATCGCGGGGATTCGCTGCGCCTGCGGCAGGTGTTGATCAACCTGTTGGGTAACGCCGTCAAGTTTACTCCGGATAACGGAACGGTCTCATACCACATGATATGCAAGGAACAAAAAAACGGAAAATCATTTATTCATTTCTCGATACGGGATACGGGCATTGGAATCTCCGAGAAAGTCCTGCTCACGCTTTTCCAGCCGTTCCAGCAGGCCAATAACCAGATAACGCAAAAGTACGGCGGCACCGGCTTGGGACTGGCAATAAGCAAAAATATCGTACAGATGATGGGCGGCGACATTGCGATTAACAGCGAGGAGGGAGCAGGCAGCGACTTTTTCTTTAACCTGTGGCTTGAAGAAACCAGCGCGCCGCAGGAGCATGAAAGCGCCGTCAAAGACGTAACGGGCCTGTTAAAAGGGAAAAAAGCCCTGCTGGTGGACGATGTGGACATCAACCGGATTATCGCAATAGATATGCTGGAAAACACCGGCATTACCATTGACGAAGCCGGCGACGGGGCCGCGGCGGTAAAAACATTCCGCGAATCCGCCGGAAACGAATACGATATTATCTACATGGACGTACAGATGCCGATCATGAACGGCTATGACGCGGCAAAGGTAATCCGCGCCATGGACCGCTCTGACGCAAAAACCGTTCCCATTGTAGCCCTGACCGCCAACACGTTTAAGGAAGACATCGACAAAGCCATCACCAGCGGCATGAACGCCCATCTGGCAAAGCCGATGGATAGGGAAAAGACCATCGAAGTAACGCTGAAAATGCTGAGGATGTAATTGTTATGAAAAAAGTGAAAAAAATTATCGTGATTGTGGCCTGCGTTCTTATTACGCTCTCCCTTGCATGGGTCGCCTTTTCCCTGATTGGGCGGGTCAAGCCATCCGCGCTCATTCCCGACTCGGTGGTAGTCCGCGTCAGCGTTTCCCATCCGGTGCGTTTGTTCGACCGGATTCTCGCTCACGAGTCCCTGGATGAAATTTCCGTGCCCTTTCTCACCATGCTGCAGGAAAACCCCCTCTTAAAGAACCGCCTGCTGCGTTTTGCCGCGCGCGGCAGCATGGAAATCGCCCTCCTGCCTTCCGGCGACGGGACGGGGACGGGTCCGCTGATCGCCGCCTGGGACATGGGGCTGTGCGCGCCGCTTTTGCGGCTCCTGCCGGTTGTTTCCGTTTTTGTGAACATTCCCAACCTGTACTATGTGCAGGCGGGCAAAAATTCCCGTTTTGAATTGCGCATGAATGACGGCATGACGCTGTACATCGGCCCATGGCGCAACCTGCTGTTGATAACCGGCAATGCCGCCGTGTTTGAATCCCGCTCATCCATATCAGGTTCCGGCGAATCGTTCAGTATTATCAAGCCATCATCGCACGACGCGGCCATCCTGCTTTCCGATGCGTTTATTCGATCTGTTTTGGCGGAGCAAAACCCCAACATCGCGGCAATTTTGGAGGTAATCGACTTTGATTCAAAAGTTGAAGCGGGTCTTTCGGTATACCCCAAAAAAATCGAATTCCGCCTGGCCGCCCCCGTTTCGTCCCGCCAGTCAAGTTTAAGCCGACTCCTCGAACAGCGTTCCGGCGCGCCGGTCATGGCGGAACGTATCCCCGCAGCGGCCCAATACGCGACGATACTCTCCGCAGGAACGCTGCAAGAACTCTATCAGGCCGCCCTGGTCTTCTCGCCCGATCTGGATGATTCGCTGAAAACCGCGGAAACCTCTTCCCGCCTGATACTGGGCATGACTTTAAGCGATCTTCTTTTTTCGTGGTCGGGAAAGGAATTCGCCGTCTTCGGCATGGAGGGCCGCCCCCATCCGGTCTACGCGATTCAGATTAACGATGAGAACAAGCGCAAGCAGGTTTTCGACAAGGCGTTCAAATCAATTGCGCTTAACGAAGATGCCCGGTTGAATCTTGACGGCAGGCGAATCCCCCGCATTGAGGTTCCTGAATTTTTACAAAAACTATTGCAAAAATGGGATCTGTTTTTGCCCTCTCCCTATTACATCGTCCACAAGGACTTCCTGCTGGTAAGCGAGTCGGCGGAAGCCCTCCTTTCGGCGTTACGCGCAATGCAGCGAAATGACGTGCTGCCCAAAACCGCCGTGTGGAAAAACATTGCCGGCGGCAAGACGACGGCAAGCGCTTTCAGCCTTTACTATTCTCTTGATCTGTCAATGCCGTTCTTCCTGCGGCAAAATACGTCATTAAGCGGCTTTTTATCGCTGTACCGCCAGGGATTGGCCCGCATGAGTTTTAACCGGGGCCTCATTGATATCTCACTGTCCCTTGTCCCCGGCTCCGGCAGCGGCGTAACCCTGGCAAACGGCTACCCGCTTGAGGCAGGAGCGAGGCCCTCGAACCGCATCTATGGAGCGGGCAGCGGGGAGAACAGCTGGATATTCTTCACTTCCGGCGGCTCGGCGATGTCGCTTAACGTTACAGATAACAGCGTTTATGAACTACCCCACGACGGCTGGATTATCCCCGCCGAGGGAACCAACGCCTGGGTGGTCGCTTACGGCGGCCGCGTAACGCTGGTGGACGCAAAAATGGAACCGGCTCCGGGCTTCCCCGTGCTGACCGGCCTGCGGCTCTCCGCTCCTCCGGCGGCATACGAAGGCAAACTCTACCTCTGCGACGAAGAGGGGAATGTCCATACCGTTGACGAAAACGGCGAACAGGGCATTTGGGAAACAGCGTTCACCGCGGCGGTACGCTCCCCGCCTTCCTTCCTGACCGTTACCGCGAAAAAAAGTTCCACGGTGTACGCCGCCGTCTATCCCAAAAGTTTCTTCGGTGAAATCTGGCTGCTTGACGCGGACGGAAAAGCCCTTCCCAACTGGCCCGCGCCCATAACGCCCCTGTCTGACTCCAATATTGGCATCGGTTACGGGTCGCCGCTGTTATTTACGCATAACAACCGCGTGCTCGTCGCCTTTGTCAATCAGGCGGGGCAGCTTTTGTTATACGATGAAAACGCCGCCCCTGTTCCGCCCTTCCCCCTCAACCTGAACGGCGTGTTCTACATTCAGCCGGTCTTTGACGGGAAATTTTTGTGGCTTGCCAGCGCCGACGGAACCTTCTTCCGCGTAGACCTTGACGGCGAAGTTTTGTCGCAGCGTATCGCCGGTTTTTCCGTCATGGAAGAAGGTCACATAACGATCTTTGACTGCGACGGCGACAAAGTTCCCGAAGTTTTTATCACCGGCGAAGGCAACGCCCTGCACGCCTACACGCGCAACTTCCGTTCGCTGGAAGGCTTCCCCCTGCCGGCGTGGGGCAAGCCGTTCTTTGTTCCGGCGCAAAGCAGCGGTAACAAAAAAGCTGAAATTTTCGGTATGGGAATGGACCGTCGCCTATACCGCTGGCAATTCAGGTAACGGGGAGATTAAGATGAAAAAGAATTTTACCACGAACCAAACGAACACCACGAACTTGTACTCCGACAACTCTTTGTTGTTCGTGTTGGTTTGTGTTGGTTCGTGGCCAAATAATTTACGAATAAGCTCTCGGTTAGTTGTTATATGTACCGTCGTGGCGCTTTTTTCCGCCTGTCTCTCCATGCGGGGTGACATTTCGATTAACAACCAGCGGACTCAGTCTGAGATCAATCTGGCGAAAGTCGAAGCGGCAATCGTTCCCCTTGAGGTTGGCGGCGCTGCCGAAACGCGCAAACGGCAAAGCGATATCACGTCGGCGCGGCAGATGATCGCCGCGTTGGAAAAGGAATCGGCCGCCGATGCCGATTATGCGGCCAAGCTGACCGCGTGGTCGGGCAGGCTCGCCATTCTGGAGGGCAGGTACAGCGAAGCGACGCGCCTATACCGCCAGTCCGCCGCCGCCTCGCCCGGAAACATCCCCTCGGTTATTTTAGGCATCCGTCTCGAAGGCGACCCGGCAAAACGACTGGAAATGATTGACAAGGAACTGTCCCTTGCCGGACAACAGACAACCGGAGAATTAAACATTGAAAGGGCGCGCGCGCTCAGCGAGATGAATCGTTTTGCCGAAGCCGCCGGCGCTTTTGACGTCGCGTTTTCTGCGCTGGCCGCCGTTTACGCTGAAAGTTATGCCGCGGACAGAAACCGCGCATGGGAATTGCGCAACACCAGCGACGTGGCCGCCGGAACCCTCGACATGCTCGGCAGGGACAGCCTCAGCTGGACCGCCTGCATCGCCATCGCCAAAAACGAAACCCAACTATTACATTTTATCAGCGGCGGCAGAAACACCGCCGACACCGAACTATTCAACCGCCTCCTTGAACGCGCCTTTATCCCCTACACCCAGGACGTCAACGCAGCCGAGTGGCCTACCATAAAACCAAACGCAAACGACGTAGTTACGCGCGCGGGCGCGGCCTGGTTCATCTGGCACCTCTACGCCGAAGCGCGGGCCAACCGCGGCCTGCTCTCCCGTTATTCCTCACGTTACGCGACAGGCGCCAACCCCCGCAGCCCGATAACGGACATCCCCCCCCTCTCCCCCTTCTTCGACTCAATCCTCGGCTGCGTAGAAACAGAACTCATGTCCCTCCCCGACGGCCGCAATTTCCAGCCCGCGCATCCCATAAGAGGGGCGGAGTTGTTGACGGTATTGAAGAAGATTGATAATTAGGAGTGAGAAGACCTCTCGCAGAGGCGCGCTTTTGGTAGTTATTTTAATAATAATGTCGAAATCATTATGGCGTATAATACT
>JGI24698J34947_10001818_pt1 | contig 11373 bp, 9 predicted proteins | sample TergutMp193P3_FD_34947 | JGI IMG/M metagenome (IMG submission 34947)
GAAATGCAGGAAACTCTGATCAATAAAAAGATGAAGTTCTTTGTGATTGACGGCTACGAAGTTGGCCGCCAGACGGGCATGGGCGTCCGCATCAACACCATCATGCAGACCTGCTTCTTTGCNATTTCGGGTGTGCTGCCCCGGGAAGAAGCCATAGTGCAAATCAAGAATTCCATCGAAAAGACCTACGGCAAAAAGGGCGAAGCGGTTGTTAAGAAGAACTTTGAAGCGGTGGATCACACNCTGACCCACCTGCACGAAGTAACCGTGCCCTCCGCCGTTACCTCAACCCATTGCCGCCCGCAATTTGTCAGCGACAAGGCGCCGGAATTTGTCAAGAAATTACTCGCCGTTATGATGGCAAATAAGGGCGACGAGCTGCCCGTCAGCGTATTCCCCGTTGACGGCACGTACCCGACGGCCACCACCCAGTGGGAAAAACGCTGTATCGCGCTGGATATTCCGGTTTGGGATCCAAACATCTGCGGCCAATGCAATAAGTGCGCCCTGATTTGCCCCCACGCCGCCATCAGGCCCAAGGTCTATGATCCAGCCAAACTCGCGGGCGCGCCGGAGACGTTTAAGTCNACCGATTACAAGGGCGCTGAATACAAGGGNCAGAAGTACACGGTCCAGGTTGCCCCCGAAGACTGCACTGGGTGCGGAATCTGCGNGAGCGTCTGCCAGTTCAAGGACAAGGCCAATCCAGATCACAAGGCCATAAACATGTCTCTGCTNACGCCCCTGCGCGAAGCGGAGGCCAAAAANTNNGAATTTTTCCTCGCCCTGCCCGACGTTGACCGCGCAACGGCCAAGCTGGACGTCAAGGGCAGTCAGTTTTTGCGCCCGCTCTTTGAATATAGCGGCTCTTGCGCCGGATGCGGCGAAACGCCGTACGTCAAGCTGCTCACACAGTTATTCGGCGACCGCGCCCTTATCGCCAACGCCACGGGATGTTCTTCCATCTACGGCGGCAATTTGCCCACCACGCCATATTGTAAGGACGCGGAAGGACGCGGGCCGGCCTGGAGCAACAGCTTATTTGAGGACAACGCCGAATTTGGCTTTGGCATGCGCCTCGCCGTTGATAAACACAAAGAACAGGCCGTTGAGCTGTTGCAAAAACTAGCAAGCAAGATTGGAGACGATCTTGTCGCCGCTCTGGTCAACGCCGACCAGACNACGGAGGCGGGCATCCGCGCCCAGCGCGAGCGCGTCGCCGCCCTCAAGGAAAAAGCAAAGGCCATCGGGACGCCGGAGGCCAAGTGGCTCGAACTGATTGCCGATTACTTAGTAAAGAAGAGCGTCTGGGTTGTGGGCGGCGACGGCTGGGCTTATGACATCGGCTACGGCGGCCTGGATCATGTAATAGCCGCCGGACGCAACATAAACATCCTGGTGCTTGATACCGAGGTGTATTCCAACACGGGCGGCCAGGCTTCAAAATCTACGCCCATTGGCGCGGGCGCCAAGTTCGCCATGGCGGGCAAGAGCCAGCCCAAGAAAGACCTGGGCATGATTGCGATGGCTTACGGAAACGTCTATGTAGCCAAGGTTGCCATAGGCGCCAAGGATACGCAGACCGTCAAAGCCTTCCTGGAGGCCGAGAGCTATGACGGCCCCAGCATCATCATTGCCTACAGCCACTGTATAGCCCACGGCTTCGATCTGGTACACGGCTGCGAGCAGCAGAGGCTGGCCGTCGAGTGCGCCCATTGGCCGCTGTTGCGCTACGACCCCCGCAGGGTCGAGCAGGGCCTGCCGCCCCTCCAGCTTGATTCCGCGGAGCCTAAGATTGACCTGGCTTCATATATTCACAACGAAACCCGCTATCGCATGATCGAGCGGCAGTATCCCGAACATTTCAAGGAATTGATGCTCAAAGCCCAGCGCGAGGTGTCAAACCGCTATGCCACCTACAAGAGCATGGCCGAAATGGTAATGCCGATAAAGACCGTTGACGACGTGAAGAAATAACGGATACAGAGCAACTGATACCTGATAAAGAGTTGCGTTCAATCAGCATTGAACGCAACTCTTTAAGTTTGGAGCGCTAGAGCGCTCTGAATCAAAATTCAGATTTCCGCAAGAAACCGCTCTGTGCGCTCCCAATCCCTGGTGAGGGGAAATGGAGGCAGGGCGGCGCGAACCTGCGACGCGTATCGCTTGCCAAAAATATCTTCAGACGGGAGCATAAGGCGCGGGTCGAGTATGCAGACAACCCCTCTGTCCGTTCGCGTGCGGATTAGCCGCCCGATGCCCTGTTTGAGCTTTAACGTCATCTGGGGCACTTGTATGCCCATAAATCCTAAGCCCTTTCTGATGGCGTCCGCTTCGCGTATGCGCGCCTGAATAACGGGATCATCCGGCGGCGCAAAGGGCAGGGCGGTTACTATCACCAGGCTGAGCGCCTCTCCCGGCAGATCAACCCCCTGCCAGAATGAAGCCAGGCCTAGCAGCACGGCGTTTGGCGAATTGCGGAAGCGGTTCAGGAGCATGGTCCTGGATAGACCCTCCCCCTGCACAAAAAACGTAAGATAAGGCAGCGCGGCCTGCAGGCGCGTTTTGAAGGCCGCCAGCATCTTGCGGCTGGTGAACAGCAATAGCGCGCGCCCCCTGGAAGCGGTTAGCAAACGCGTCATCGCGTCCAGGGAAGATTCAACCCAGGCAGCCTCTCCAACGCCATCGCGCCCCGCCTTTCTCTCAGGAATGCCGGGGGGGACAAATAGCAACCCCTGCTCGCCAAAATCAAAGGGGCTGTCAACCACGCGTCCCCTCTGGGCTTCCTGGTCGCTCAAACCCAGCCTCAGCTTCAGGCCGTTGAAGCCGCTGCCGTCCCGCAAGGTAGCCGAGGTCATCACCACCGCGTCGAAGCCGCGCCTTATGTGCTGGTGGAAAAAGGGCTTTACGTCAATGGGGCTGGCCCTGAACTCAATCACCTGCGGCCCGTCCCTGGTCATGGTTGAAACCCAGCCGTCCAGTTGAGCAAATATCAATTCCATACGGCTGAAGGCAGTGTGTATTCTATCCGCCAGCTTTTGCCAGACGGCGTCGTCCTGAATGTTTTCGCCGCGCCTTGCGCCAAGGCGCCTAATCTCTGTAAACGCCGCCTGACCGGCCTGCACCCAGCCGCCCACCGCATCGGCCAAAGAGCCTGGCTCCAGGCGCGGATCGCCCAAGCCATAGGTTACCGATTCCATCGGTATCAGCGACAACAAGTTTAACCAGGCTTCGTTCCACGGGCTGAGGCGCTCCAGCACGATAGCCCCGCCGTCCTCCTTTGCCGCTGTTTCCCTGATGTCGTTAAAGAGCATAGTCATGGCTCTGGTTGACCACTGCTCGGCGCAGCTATCCGTCAGCTGTTCTTCGATTTCGTGGGCCTCATCCAATATGAGCACCGGAGCGTCTGGAAGCGCCTGACCGCAGTCCATCTGCTTTAAGATTCGGTCGGCCAGCAGCAGGGCGTGGTTTACGATTACCAGGTCGGCGCTTGCTACCTCCTGGCGCAATTTGGTCAGGAAACAATCCTCAAAGAGCTTGCACTGTTTGCCTATACACCGCTCGGCCCTGGCGTTCAGGCTGTCCCACAACGCCGATTCACCCTCGGCGTGGCGTCCCAGTTCTTCCCTATCGCCTGTGGCGGTTTCATTTGCCCAGGCCGGGAGGGCTTGCCACAGGCCAAAATCCGCCCTGGCCAGCTCTGCGGGAGGACGGAGCTGGGCCTTTTCCCAAGCGGCCAGACAGAGGTAGTTAGACCTGCCCTTGGCCAGTACCGCCTTTATCTCCTGGCCGAGAATCCCCCTTGCCCTTGGCAGGTCGTCGTCCATCAACTGGCGCTGAAGCTGCTTGGTGCGGGTGGCCACTATTATAGGCGTCCGGCGGGCGGCTATGGATGGGATTAAATACCCCAGTGATTTTCCAATGCCCGTCCCAGCTTCGATAGCCTGAATCAGGCCGTCGGGCTTGCAATCCGGCTCTCCCCCTGCTCGTTTCCACATGTCCATGGCGCTTGCGGCCTCATGGATTGCCTCCCACACCAATTCAGCCATTTCACGCTGGCCTGTGCGCTCCTCGGCTCCCGGAAAACAGGAGAATATCCTCCCCTGGCAGGGAGCGAAAAACTGATCCATAGGGTGCGGCATGGCTGTTTGTTTGTTATCAGAACAGTGAAGACTTAGGCGCATCGCCCTTTAGTCTTTACTATATTGCATCTTGCATCTTGTATTATGTACCTTGTAACTATTTTTTGCCTTCCGGTTGTCGGCAGAGTTAATTTTTTGGAGGCTTTTTGAATTGGCTTAGCTACGCGTGGGATTTTATACAGAAATTGACCAACCCCCAGACATTGAACCAGCTGGCCATGAGCATGGGGGGATGGCTGTACGCGGCGCTGTTTCTAATCATCTTTGTAGAAACAGGGCTTGTCGTAATGCCCTTCCTGCCGGGGGACAGCCTGCTCTTTGCCGTGGGCGCCCTTGGAGCGCTGGAGGGCACGCCTATAAACCTGCCCCTGATGGGATTACTGCTGATTATTGCCGCAGTGCTGGGCGACGCGGTCAATTACTCCGTGGGCTTCCGCTTAGGCCCTGCCGTATTCAGGAGGGACGACAGCAGGTGGTTTAACAAAAAACACCTGACTGCCGCCCAGGCGTTTTACGAAAGGCACGGCGGCAAAACCATTATCCTTGCGCGGTTTTTGCCGTTCATACGCACATTTGCCCCCTTTGTCGCCGGAGTGGGCCGCATGTCCTATCCGCGATTTGCCTTTTACAACATAATCGGGGCCGTGCTGTGGATATGTTCTTTCATGGGGGCGGGAAGGCTGTTTGGCGGGATTCCATGGGTGCAAAAGCACATCGAAACCCTGGTCATAGCGCTGATAATAATTCCCGGGCTGCCCGCGGCAATCAAGGTTGCGCAAACCTGGATTCAATCCCGCCGTGAGCGCTCATGTGATTGAACCATTACAAATTGGTATAAAATACTGCGATGGCAATCAGACAAGTAATCACATGGGGCGATCCGAGGCTCAAGAATAAAAATGTTGACGTAGGGCAGTGGACGCCTGATCTGGATACGCTGGTAGCGGACATGTTTGAAACAACCATAGCCCAGGAAGGCGCTGGGCTGGCCGCGCCTCAGGTGGGGATAAACATCAACCTGGCCGTGGTTGACGTAAACTCCGGCCAAAAGATAGTGCTCATCAACCCTAAAATAATCAGGGAAGAAGGGGAACAAGTGGGGAATGAAGGCTGCCTGTCCATCCCCGGCGTCCAGGAGACGCTGAAACGCCCCATGAAGGTGTGGGTAAAAAACAGGAAACCCAATGGTTCCTGGGAGGAAATTGAAGGGGAGGGCTTATTGGCCAGGGCGTTCTGCCACGAGATAGACCACTTAAAAGGCCGCCTCTTCGTGGAGTACCTTGGCCCGGTCAAGCGTAGCGTCATCAAGAGAAGGTATCAAAAACAGCGCCGTGACTAGCTTTCAACCAAGAGTGGCGTTTCTTGGCACGCCCGAGCCAGCCGTGTCCTCATTGAAGGCATTGGCGGGGCGTTGCCGCGTCCACGCGGTATTTTGCGGCCCAGACCGCCCCCAGGGACGGGGACGGGTGGTTGAAGCCCCTCCGGTGAAGCGCGCCGCTAATAAGCTGGGCCTGGAAATCCATCAGCCGGAAAAATGGAACCTTGATTCCACTAAGCTCTTGTGGGATTCCTTAAACATTGACATGGCGCTGGTGGTTGCCTATGGCCATATACTGCCCTCCTGGATGATAGACGGTTGCAGGCTTGGCGTCTGGAACCTGCATTTTTCACTGCTCCCCCGGTGGCGGGGAGCGGCGCCCGTGAATCACGCTATTCTAGCCGGAGACGCTGAAACGGGCGTCAGCCTGATGAAAATTACCCCCGGCATGGACGCGGGGCCTGTACTAGCCCAGCGCAAGCGGCCCATAACCATGCAATCCGTTGCTGACGCCTTACTGGCCGAGTTGGCGGAAGACGCCGCAAGTCTGCTCCAGACTAACCTGGAGACGATATTTAGCGGCAGTGCCGACGTATGCCCCCAGGATGAAAAATTGGTCACGCTGGCGCCAAAACTCAAAAAGGAAATGGCCCGGCTGGATTTAACCAGAGGGGCCGTGGAACTGCACAGGCAAATCAGGGCCTTTCAACCCTGGCCAGGGGCTGAGTTTCAACTGGATGGCACAGTTATCAAGGTACTCGAAGCCGGAAGTATTATGATTTCCGACGCGCCGCCTGGAACGTTGACCTGGGACAAGGGCGGCGTGCGGCTATCGGCAGGCGCCGGGGACGCCATAGAATTGATAATGTTGCAAAGACCGGGCAAACCCGCCCAATCGGCAGGGCAGGTCATGCAGTTTTGGGGAACTAAAGGCGCTATCGCGCTGTTGGGATAGACGCCGCATTGCAATTCTTACCGAAGTTGTATCCAATAGAGGTAATTGCAAAACCTCCAGCTTTGCCGGGAGCACAGGCGCAGACGCATTTTTCAGGAATGGCCGCACTGGCGCGCGATGTTTCCAGGAGGTTTTGCAATTAGCTCCAACAGGAAAGAAAATGGCGTCAGGCAAAAGTCCGCCCTATTTCTGCTACAACGCGATTGTGCTATGATGGACGCATGAGATTATCGGACGCAGATTTCAAGACGCCCCGCAAGATTGTTTCAAGTCTGCATTGGGGCCGACTGCTAGTGGATGATGAGTAAAGGGGCTGGCAGATGGAATACAATGATTTACAATTCAAAATTCCCCAAGAAAGTGAATCATATTCGGAAGATTCACGTTTTGTTGTAGAGGCAATTGAAGCAATAGTTAAAAACACCATTGATAATGGCAATAATAAGATAATTCTTAATACAAATTTAAAGTTAGGCTTGCCTATGGAGAACATTAATAAAATTGCTGGCCCGATTATTGAATCTTGGGCTTTTGAAATTTTTAATGATATAAAAGATGACCTTAATAACACGTATAATCTTGTAAATGTTGAATCAATGTCACGCCTTAATATGGCTGATATACTACTCCAATTTAAAAAGAACAACTCATCAATTACCGCCAATGTTGATACAAAGGCGACTGCTGAAGATATTGTTCATTCTGGAAAAGGTCCAAACATAACGTCCTTTAGCCGCATAAGGACTGCTTATATCCAAGACCCTGATTTTATGTTTATCATTCTTTCTTTGAAACATAAAGTTTATTCTGAAAAAAATCATTTAACAAAATTGATGGACGGTATCATGGAGGTAATTAAATATAATGTTTACGATTTAAAATTTTTATCTGATAATGATATAAATTACAATCCGGCGCTTGGCACTGGACAAATACAGATAAAAGACATACATTATGTTGAATATACACATAGAACAACTTGGGAATTTTGCCAATTGCTAGACAAGAAATATTTAAGCTCATCAAGACGTTCTTTTGATAATTGGTATAGGGAGGCTGTGAAAAATGAATGGATAAAAAAATAAAAATTTTACTGGGCGATTGTTGTGACGTTTTAAAGAGCATTGACTCTGAAAGTATTGATTTAGTAGTCACTGACCCCCCCTACAACCTTGCAAAGGATTATGGTAATAACGGCGACAACTTAAACCATGATGAATACTTAGCTTTCACACGTAAATGGCTCGCAGAAATCAAGCGAATTTTAAAACCCATGAGTACAATTTATCTTTTTATGGGCGTACGCTATATATCCTACATTTATGTTTTATTAGAAGAAGAATTTGGTTTTCATTTTAATTCTTGGATTACATGGACTTATACACAGGGGATAGGAAAAACAAAAGGCTTTAGTCCAAGACATGACGACATACTCATGTTTACTAAAGGTAAACAATTCAAATTTAATCTTGAATCAATTAAGGTGCCGCAAAAATATTACCGTAGCATTAACAATATGCGAGGAGCTAATCCCGGTAATGTATGGGAATTTTCACACGTTCATTATTGTCAAGCTAATAGACAAAACCATCCAACGCAAAAACCGGAAGCTTTGTTTGAACGCATGATTCTAGCTTCATCAAATGAAAATGATTTAGTGCTTGATCCATTTTGTGGATCAGGAACATCATTAAGGGTTTGTCAACAATTAAATCGTTTTGGAGTTGGAATAGAAATAAATGAAGAATATGTGAACAATACAAAAATGCGCCTTGCCCAACCATTTTATGGTTTTGATAGTATTGATGAACGTATGGAACGGATCCCAAACGACTTAAATGATGACAATCTTCGTAAAGATTACATTCAAAATCATATTGATTGGTTTCTTAAGAATCACCCTGATCGGATAGAAAAGTTCCTTGAATCCGTTAAAGAAAAATACTCAAAAAAAGTTATTCAAATAGAGTTAGATTTTGTCAATGATGTAATGGCCAAATAGAGGTGTTATTAAATGTTGTTAAAAATGTTGAACAAAATCTAATGATTAACGAGGTAATTGCAAAACCTCCAGCTTTGCCGGGAGCACAGGCGCAGACGCATTTTTCAGGAATGGCCGCACTGGCGTGCGATGTTTCCAGGAGGTTTTGCAATTAGCTCCAACAATTTACATTCAAATAAGTATGAGGAGATTTAATAATGGGCGCAGACAGCCGCTACGTAATGGCAATCACAGGGGCCTCCGGCGCGCCGTTCGCAAAGGCGCTGCTAAAGCGTTTAATGCTGGAACCCGGGGTTGAACAGATAATGTTACTCGCTTCACAGAATGGCCGCAGATGTATAAAGGAAGAAACGGGAAGCACCCTGGAATATCTGGCAAGCCTCACGGAAAAAATTATCCTGCTGGACGAGCGCGACCTCGGCGCTGAAATTTCAAGCGGGAGCGCGCGGCACGGGGGCATGGTCATTGTCCCATGCTCCGCTGGCACGCTGGGCCGCGTTGCATCGGGAACAAGCGACAACTTAATTATCAGGGCGGCGGATGTCTGCCTGAAGGAGAGACTGCCCCTTGTCCTGTGCGTCAGGGAAACGCCCTTAAATCGCGTTCACATAATAAACATGTTGCGCGCCCATGAATCTGGGGCGACGATCATGCCTTTAGCCCCTGCTTTTTACCACAATCCGGAGTCCATAGACGACATTTGCGATGCGTTTGCCACCAGGATACTGGATCAGCTGGGGCTGATTCAGGAAGACGACAGAAGGTGGAAGGGGCTTTGAAAACAGCGTGAAGTGGGAGCTATAGCGCTTCCCCTAAATATTAGCGTTGTTACATGATTCAATTATGTCTGGCAGAAAAGGGCAAAGTCAGCATTCCTCGCGGAGTGTGAAGTTTGTAGTTTGCCTGGAATTTTTCCCTGCGCGTCCTGTTTCGCGGTTGAGCCATTCGGAGGTTCCGCAATTTTCTCTGGACTTTTTTTCTTTTTGTTGTAGTCTGTTTTTTTGCAGGACCTGAACCCAAATGGGGAACGGGGTCTGGTTTTTACAGACGCCCTGGCTGAAGCAGGTTTTCAGCCTAACCGAAAGGGGACAACGCAAACGCGCTGGTCGTCATGCCGCCGGAGTTACCCGAAAATGGAAATACTGTTGATTGAAAATGTTCCCAACCTTGGGGTGAGGGGCGACATTGTAAACGTCAAGGACGGGTACGCGCGCAATTACCTCCTGCCCCGCAAAATGGCCCTTCCCGTCACCTCCGGCAACAAGCGCCAAATAGAACTTGAAAGGGAGCGCAACATCAAAATCAGGGCCAAAGAGCTGGCCGCCGCCCAGGACTTGAAGACCCGCTTGGAAGCCGTTTCGCTCGCCATCGCTAAAAAGGCCGGAGATAACGGCCAGCTCTTTGGCTCCGTCACTAACGCCGAAGTTGCGGAATTGCTTAAAGCCAAAGGCTTTGAGATTGAGCGCCATTCTATTTCCATGCCCCACGTCAAGGCCGTTGGCGCTTATGATGTGGATATCCGCCTTTACACAAATGTTCACTCTAAGTTACAGCTGACTGTCACCGCGCAGGCCGCTGAATAATTTTCCATCCACCCGGGATATTTTTGCTCTGACGACCGGAGCGATATTCCCAATAAACACATGAGGATTACCCATGGCAAAAACTTCATCACCAAAACCCGAAGCAATCGGCATCCCTGAGCTGGCCGTCGCGGCGGCAGAACGGCACGACCTGACCAAGGCCAACGCCAAAGCCATACTCGACGGCATCCGCGACCAGATTGTTTCGTCAATCCTGGCTGGCAAACGCGTTGGCATTTTTGGCTTAGGCACTTTTGAGACTAGAGATACAAAGGAAAAAATGGGGCGCAACCCCAAAACCGGCGAGCAAATCAAGATACCCGCCGGTCGCAAGGTTGTATTCAAGGTTGCCAAAGGCATCAAAGACCAATTGTAGTTATAGCCGTTCAATTTTGAAAAGCCCGGCGCCGCCGGGTTTTTTTGTGGGGAATACTTTTCGGCTTCGCTTAGGTATAAAATTTAACTTCCAGTGGAGCTAAAAATGCCAAACAGAACCATGATAGACCCCTTTCGCATCAAATCTGTTGAGCCAATCAGGGTGACGACACGAGAAGAGCGCGTTAAATACCTGGAAGCCGCTAAGTTGAACGTGTTTTTGCTTAAAGCCGAAGACGTTCTGATAGATTGGCTGACAGACAGCGGCACGGGCGCCATGTCCAGCGCCCAGTGGGCGGCTATCATGCTCGGTGATGAAAGCTACGCCGGGGCGAAGAGCTATTATAGGCTCAAAGAAACCCTTGCGGACATTACCGGTATGGAACACTTCATCCCCACCCACCAGGGACGCGCCGCCGAAAAGGTGCTTTTTGGCGCCGTGTGCAAAAATGGCGACATAATACCCAACAACTGCCACTTTGACACCACCAGGGCCAACCTGGAATTTCTTGAGGTCGAGGCGTTAGACCTGGTGATAAAAGAAGGCCTCCAGCCCAGTCTGATACACCCCTTCAAGGGCAATATAGACCTGGAGCGAGTGGAAGACCTGCTCCAAAAAGAGGCCGCCCGCATCCCCTTTGGCATGCTGACCATCACCAACAACACGGGCGGCGGTCAGCCTGTTTCTATGGCTAATATCCGCGAGTACAGCCGTTTGCTCAAAAAATACGACAAGCCGCTAATCATGGACGTCTGCCGCTTTGCCGAAAACGCAATGTTCATCAAGATGCGTGAACCCGGGTATGAAAACAAGACCATCAAAGAAATATGCCGTGAGACGTTCAGTTACGCCGACGGCGCCGCCATGAGCGCTAAAAAGGACGCCTTGGTCAATATCGGCGGCTTTATTGTGCTCAGAGACGACAGATGGCTGGATAAGGTGCGCGAGATGCTTATACTCTTTGAGGGCTTTCTCACCTACGGCGGCATGGCGGGGC
>JGI24698J34947_10001819_pt1 | contig 11372 bp, 1 predicted proteins | sample TergutMp193P3_FD_34947 | JGI IMG/M metagenome (IMG submission 34947)
TCTGCTGGGGTGGTACTTGTCGATAAATAGGCGCTGCCAATTTCATTCGTAAGCGTCCTTCCGTTAATCGTACCTCTGTAAATTCTCGCGTTGGGAGTCTCGGTTTCTATACGGTAGTGTACGGTGTTAAAATCGCCTATACCCCAGCCGCCGGGTACGCCACGATCCGTCGGAACATTGTATCTTCTTGTAGCAGCCGCGTTACTGCTCCAGTTTTGCGTTCTTGCGTCAAAGCTCTTGCGGTTCACCCTTATTACAGGAGTCTGCACCCCGCCCGACCAGAACCAGTGGGTACTGTCGTTAGCGCCCTGCCCTACTATCGCATTGCCGGTATAGTTTACAGCCGGCGCGTTATTTCCCGCCGCATCCGTAAAAGTTCCCGCCGGGTAACAGATATCCCACTGAAGCCCCCTTTCAAGCGGTTCGTTCAGCGTAATTATTACCGAATTACCGCTATAGGTGGTTGAAGCGGAAACGTCTATTTCCTGCCATCTGTATTTTGCCTTGATAAGAACATCCCTTATATTGGGAACTACGTTGGTGTCCGCGTTGGCAAGAGCCGGGTTATCTGCAGTAGAGGGAACATACTGCGTGTTTTGGCTATTGTTAATACTGTACCGATAGTCCAGCACCCATTTTGTAGAAGTATCGGGTATCATAAAATTACTGTTGTTGTTTTGCGCCTGTGGATTCGGACCATTCGCGCCGCTTGAGCTGTAATCTCCCGTATATCCCAAACCTGTTTTAAGCCCCTGTGTCATCTTTATATACGGACCGGTGCTCTGTCCTGATCTGGCGTCGCCGTTTGACGAGATCACAGACCATTCCGCCGTAAGGGTTGTCCTGTCAGTTGCGTTCAGCAAAGCGCTGTTGTATATTTCGTAGAAACCTTTTATCAATGTGGCTCCGGCAGAAGAGTTAGGCGATCTTACTCCTGTACTTACGTTTAAATAGTAGTTGTCGTTTTCAAAGACAGGCGGAATAAGGAACTGTCCGTGCGGTTTAATCGTTATAGTGCCGCTCCCCGCCTGCACAGGTTCGTTAAATGTAAGCGTTAAGGTAGTCGCTCCGACTGCCATAACCGAAGTTGTTATATTGCCTGTGCGGTCAGCGCCGTTTACAACCATGTTTTCGGGTGTCATCCCTGTAAGCCTCGGCGCGATACAGTCAACTTTAATTCCCGCTCCGTTCAGGTTGGCGACTGTATAACCACCCATGTTAATAGGGGAATTAGTACCGGCATTAAAAGTAACAGTACCTACATTACTACCCACGTTGTTGTAACGGTCTCTTAACCCGCTTAAATTAATGTTACTGATATACAAGCCGTTAAGCATTTCCTTGTTTGAAACGGGAAACACAAAGCTGACTGTGTTACTGGGATTATTTTCGGGTATAGCTGTCGCGGAAAGAGTCGCTGTATAGGAATTTGTAATGGTACCGTCGGGGCCAGGATTATTATTATTGCTTGCGGCGCGGTTTGTAAGCGTTATCGTTACATTGGATACGCCGGTATTGCCCTGCGTATGCACCGAATCGGCGAATACAAGGTTGAACGTAAGAGCGCCTGATGTGTAAGTGCCGTTTGGATTTACCGCGCCGACAGAATTCAAACGCGGGAAGTTGTTGTTAACGTTGATGGTATGCAGCGGCGATTCCGCTCCAATGTTCCCCGCATGGTCTACATAGCGCGTTCTAAGCGTATGCGGGACTGTGGTTGATGTCTGGTTTAACGTTAATGTTGTACCACCTCCACCTAGCGTACTCCCGGCAGCCGCTGTCATAGTTGGATAGTACTCTGCCCAGCCAAGGCCGTTATTCAATGAATATTCGACTCTTGCTATACCCCACGGTTCGACAGCGGTGGGAGAGGCGGCGGGGACAGGTATGTTCAAAGTCGGGGCATTTTGATAATAAGTTACGATTGCCGCGTTGTTCAAAGTGGGCACCGGCACGGGAGGCGGTGTCCTGTCGATGCGGATAGTTGTTGCCGGCGCCGTGGTGAGGTAAGAAGCTATATTTGAACCTACCGCAAGTTCATTTCCGTTAACGTCCGTAATTTTGCCGTTTGTGTAATCCAAATGTACATTCACAATTTCGCCGTCAGGAGGTAAACTTTCTGTGGTGGCGGGCACCGTGTAGCTGAAGACCATCCCCTTTCCGCTGTTCACGTTTCTTTGCCATGCCGCGTAGTATTGTTGGTTAGGCGTACTACCGTCGGGAGTACGAATCCGGAAACCTATTCTCGGCGTACTGTTGCTGCCAACAGCCGCTGTCTCTATTTCATCGTTCGCTGTAAGCGTAAAGCTGATTGTTTCCCCGGCCTTATAATAGAATGTACCGCCGCCGGTCTTGTCTGTTAAGGAAAAGCCCGTTACTGTCGGGGCTTCGCCGTCGAGGGTGATTGTCTTTTTAGCCTGCAGTGAACCGGTGACGGTTGACCATTCAACACCGGAAACATTGCCCGGCGTAAAGGCATCGTCGTTGCGTTCCGCGTCATAAATATGGGAGCAGTTAAAATGCCCTGCGCTTGAAGGGTGGTCATTATTGCTGCCAAGAAACATGATAGGGCGGTTTAGCTTACTGCTGACAACATCTGCCCAATTAGTGGCAGCGGGAGTTTCCAACAGACTGGAAGCGTCATACATAGTTTTTAGCACGCCGCTGTCGCCTGCAGTTACCACAAAGGGAAATTCCAGAAACAGTGTGTTGGTGTCCTTAGGCGTACTTGTTGGAATCTCAATGATTTCAGTTACGTTGTTTTTCTTATAAGCGACAACTAATCGTGGTCTAATATTATCAATACCACTGGTCCAGTACACCTGATTTGAAAAAACCGCCCGCAGCGTAATTGGCTGCCCGATGCCGTAGGTTCCGCTCGGCGACACCGTGTCTATTTCGGTCAGCATAGCCGCGTTTGTTATCGTTACGGTTCTCTGTATTCTGGCTTCATTGCCAAGCGTATCGGTAGCGGTAAAGAGGAACGTCCTCTGCGTAACTTCGGGAAGCGCTTCGCAGTAACTCAATACATTTTTGGTACTGTCGAAATATCCGGCATCCACGGGGATTGGGTTTGTTATATCCTGCATGTCGATACTTTTAATTAAAAGCCCGGTCACGCTGCCTATTCGCTCCGCTGTAATCCAGTATTTAAGCGTAGTGCCGCGCGGATATGTCTGAAGCGCGCTTGTCCTGTCGTCGTCGCCAAGATAAAAGTCCTCAATAAGAGGCGACATTGCGGTATATCCGGTGCTCTGGTATGCGTTAAGGTCCGTTTGATAATATTGACGTACAGTCTCGTTAATTAGCCCGCTCAAAGGATTATCTGGATTAGAAGGGTTATGCTCCGTTATATAAGAGTTAATATTCGGCAGATCCGGAAGGTTAATCAGTCTGCCTGTAATATCGTAAACGTTAATTGTGGGCGGGGCCTTGTTGCCCAAAAAACGTATCTGCCTGTGAACCTTGTGATCCATATTGTCTGCGGCATAGAAGACAAACAGTTTTGTTTCGTTTTCAAGCTCGTTGTTGTAGACAAAATGCGATTCATTAGTGATGCTTGACACAGCATTTTTTAATATTATCTGATCGGAGGAGCCCGCCAATGGAATACCGGTCGTTAGGTTCGCCGCGCTTCCGCCGAGGATGTCAAATGTCTTTTCAAAAGTCTGCTTGCGGTAAGGGCTTGTGCCGATCATTTCAAGTGCACCGACAGCGGCTGATCCAAACTGGGCGCCTTCAAAATCCCACCACTGTACGCCGGCAAGATCGCCTGTAAAGCTGGGGGTATCAGCTTCAAGCTGCTTCTGAACCCTGTCAATCAACCCGTCCGGATTCCCGTTGTTAATAAAGCGCGGTATCCATGCCATGCGGAATCTTGTTACTCTTTTTATATCATCAATCACGGTTGTGTTGATTGCGCGCAGGGTGTATCCTTTTATTGTAAAATACCTGCCGCCTGTAAGGTCGGGGAAGGTATTTTCTTCGGGACTGCCGTTCTGAACGTCAAAAACTATCATCGGCGCGTTTTCATCCACTACGTCAACCGGATAGACCCTGCAGTTATAAATATCAAGAGCGGTGCCTTCAGGATGCGGCGCGAGTTTATGATCGCCGATCAGCGTAACAAGAAAAAACTCACCGTTATCCTTATCGCTGTTGCCCGTCTGCACATAGTAGATTTTTTCGTCCAAACCGCCGTTCGGAGCCTGATTTACAATGGGCTCTGATTCGGCTCCGGCATTGGGATCGGTATTTCCGCTGTATGTGTCGTATCTCCAGTTGTAAGTTGTGGTTCCGCCGGAAAGCCTTTCCTTTAAATGTTCCAGTTTTTGAATATCAGTATGGCTGCTATTAAATGACGCGCCGGGCGCTATCTCCTTGACTCCTTCCCATTGTTCCTTTGTAAACATAGCGGCATAAGCCCACGCGATAGAATCGTCGTCGAAAAATTCAACGGGAAGCGTCGAACCCTTTGTTACAATAACTCTCGAACCTTCCGTTATGTTACCGGCTACCAGGGGGTCAAGAACGCCCTTGGGAGTGTCGGCTGTCTCCCACATAACAAAGTATCCATGATCTTCCACATAGGTTTGAGGCAGACCCCCGCTCTGGTTTTCGCTTCTGTCGTACGCGACAATTTCTACACGGTAATAAAAGCGCTCGCCGTTATTGTATCTTGCCCTGTAACCGGGGTGGAGCGCTTCTCCCCTGCTTAAAATATCTTCTTCTTTAATGAGCCAGCGCGGCGAGAAAGTAGAAGTGCCCGCTTCCTTTTCTATCGTATACAGGGGGGAATTCGGTTCGTCTTTTTCGTAAATATTCAGCGTAACACCTTTATCAATATCAATGCGCGTTTCATCTTCGGAAATTATCGCGTAAATATAAAAATTGCCGTTTTGGTAGCGGTCGCTGTTTATATTTACGCTCTTTTTCTCACCCCTTGGATCGTCTCTTTCCAAATCATACAGATCATAGTATTTTTCAAGATCCGTTTTTCTCATACTTGTGCGCTGTATCCATATATCGTCGATTACAGGCTCCTGAATATCAATAATCAGCGTAATCGCTACAATAGAACTGTCGCCTGAATTGCCAAAGCCGTCATAGGCGACAACTTCAACCATTATTTTCTCGCCGTTAAGATCCCTGCCCTTCCTGCCGTTAATCTCCACTTCCAGGAAATCCAATACGATTTCCCAGTGTTCTCCGTTCAGCGCCGCCTTGAAAAGCTCTTTGCCGGTTATGGCGTCGCGCAATATTACACGGTCAACCTTAATGTTGTCGGTGACTCTTCCCTCCAGCATTGTGCCAAGGCGCACGTACACGGGGTTTGGGACCGGCGGCTCAAGAGTCAGCACAGGAGGCTCCCAGTCAATCGGATCGCCCAGGCCCATGGGCATATCGCAGGTTGTAATAGTGAAAATGAAAAAAAACGCCGTAAAAGCGATAAATAACCGTTTAAGGACATCCGTCTTGCACATAAAAGCGAACATCATACACCCCCTATATCAGAAAAAAAAAGCCTTAATAAAAGAAAATAAAGACCCCTATAGTAAATTATAGTGTATCCTCGTTAAAAAACATGTTAATTTTCTGTTAAATTTTTAACAATGAGACAATCTCTTTAGGTATCACCCCGTAAAAAAACCGCCATCCCCCACCTGACCACTTGATTCAAGCGGTCAGGCAAAGACGGCGGCTCTCAAAAAGGTGTCACCTAATCAGAAAATATACATTCTGAACCCCATGATTATGTGCGGAATAACAACGTCAATACCGAGCGCCTCGGCGTTTACGTCCGTAGGCACAAACCAGAGTTGGCCTTCCGTAAATATGCTGAANGTGCGCAGGTACTTCCACTTTGGAATCGTAACCTTCGGGAACTCTATCTGCANTAACAGTGCGCTCATCCATGTCGGCGAGCCGCTTTGCGTGTAGCCTTCACGTCCCATGTCAAACAGGGAGAAGTTCGCTCCCAGGGCGAATGACGCGAAAAGCCATTCCCAATCCGGGCCGGCGAACGCGCCGAAGGGCAATTGATATACGTTTGCCAGCAGTTTTATGCCGAGCACATGCCCGCCGTAACGGACCTCTCCTGAACGTCCGCCCAAAGAAACCCACTGGTCGTTGGTCATCATTCCGTATTGAACCTGAATTTTGACGTTATCNTCGAAGAAGCTCAGTCCCAGACCAAAGTCCATGTATGTCGCGCCGCCGCCTAACGGGAAATTAGGCACTTCGTTTACAAGCTGTTTTATAAACGGCGGAATGGTTGTCTCAAGGTAAAGCCCCTGCAAGAAGCCGGGTATTTCGTAAGCGGACTTGTTTCCTACGCGCAGGTGGTATGTCAGGCTGTCAAGCTCTACATCGTCAGTCGCGGAAGCGGAATACGCTATACGCTCATTGTACCGTCCGCCTGTTTCGGGAGAAATCAGCCTGATGACGGGAGGAGTTTTGTCTACCTGCACCAACATTCGCGTAACGGCGGTTTCTCCGTTTTTCATCGTTGTCCTGACAAGTATATAGTGCATCCCTTCGGTCATATCCCCCGTTTCGAGTCGGTAGCTGAAATTGCTGTCCCTGTTCCTGCCGGGGCCGGTGCGGATAAAGTTTATCCCGTTGTCAAAACTTATTTCGGTTTTATCGATCTTTTTTGCCCTGATTGCGTCCCTTACCTCTTTGTCGGTGTTTCTGTCCGCAAGAAGGGCGATGTCTTCCTCGCTCAGTATGTAGCCTGTGCGCCCGTAAAGGTAGGGCCTCTCATAGGCGAATTGTCCGAATGTAAAGCTGTCTATTGTGACCCAGGGGCCGTCGGTGTTGTAAAAGACGTTGTGTTCCCGCGACGTTACCGTCCTGTCTCCGCCGAAACTGCTGCGAACCGTTATTGAATTCTTTCCGGGTACAAACCTCCCCCTCTCCAGATTAAACTTATAATACCCGTCGTCATCAACTTCGCTTGTTATAACAGCCACGTTGTTTATATAGAGGGTTACGCTTCCGGCTTTTTCAGGGCCGCCCGTGATGCCGAACATATTAAATTCGCCGCTGACAATTTCGTTATCAAGCGGGTACAGTATCTCTATATGGTTTTGTATCGTCGTGCGCGTCAGCTCAAAGTTTCGCGAAGTGCGCGTAATGTTCCCCGCGCTGTCCGTGGCGACAACGGTGATGTTGTAAAGACCGTCAACGTGGGATCTGAGATCGAGGGTGTCCCTGAGAATCTGATCCGTCCTCAATCTTCGCGCGCGTAAATCGGGCGCTATTTGGGCGCCTTCAAGGCTGCGCAGTTCCAAAACCACGCTCTCAAGATTTGGATCGATAGTGCGTCCCATTACGGAAACGCTGCCGACAGAGACCGAACCGTCGCCCGGACTGTCCAGTATTACTTCGGGAGGCGTGTTGTCTATGTTGATCATGCTGGCGTATGTAGCGGGAACTCCAAGGCCGTCCCATACGCGGATAAACACCACGTGAGGGCCGTCCTTCAGTATTATTGTATTGAACTGGTACGACCACTCTGTCTGGCTTATCCGCCTGCCCGACCCTTCATACCATCCGGAGCCGTAAACAGTGTTAAATGTATTTCCGTTATCCAGCGAAACACCCACGCTCTGTATTCCGTTTTCGTCATTCGCGTTTCCCTTTATCTCTACCACGTCACGCAGCACCTTGTCATAAAGGGGAGAAACTATGGCGGCCACAGGTTCCGCGAGGGATACCTTGAAATTGCGCGTAACAGGTTCGCTTTTTACGCCGTAAATATCTTCGGCGGTAACAGTAACGGAATGATCGTTATCTGTCAGGCTGGAAAGTAAAATGGGAATTGAAAACCCGTTTTCGGCGGTAATTATCTGTTCCCCGCCGTTGTCTATCTTCCAGTATACCTGCCTGATTCTATCGTCGTCGAACATTACGCCTGAGGCGATAAAATCCGTGGTAATAACTTCGTCTTCCAGGGGCAGGATAACGTGCACTACAGGTATGTCCATATCCTGATCAATGGTAAATGGCCAGATATTGATCTCGCTGCGGTTGCCTGCCATATCCTCAAAAACAAAGACCATAGTTTCAGCAAGCGGCATCTGTAAGGAGTCCATCAGCACTTCCAGGAATACAGGCGGGTAATCTTTATCCCAGGTGTCCTTGTTGAAAACTTCAACGGTTCTTTCCTGAGCTCCCCGCGCCGCCGGCATTCTGTATGTAACCGATTTCAGGCTGCCCTGTTCCTTGATGGCGAACGCCATCTTTATCGATCCGTTAACCTTCGCGTCCGCGATAGGCATAACAAGTTCCGCCACAGGAGCCCGCGTATCCTTTAGCACCGTAAAGTTTGTGATTGATTCGCCGCCGGCTTCGTTTACCGCCCTGATCTGCAGGTTAATCGAGCCGTCTCCAACAGCGGAAATATCAATGTTTCGCGTGATGTTGGTATTGACAGGCACGCGAAGACCGGCGATTTCACCGGCTGAAAGTATGTCCGTCCATGACACTCCCATGTCCGTCGAATAGGCGACAGAGGCCACTCTGTTTTCACTGTACACATTGAAACCGANAGGNACGCTGTCATGCACCCAGCTGCCGGGAACCTGATTAAGGGTGATCCTCGGGCCTGAAGAAGCCGCGACTATACTGAACTGGCCGCTTTCATAAGTCACCCCGTCGTCTCTTTGCACATAGAGGCTGAAAGGCCCGAAATTTCCCTCATTCGGCGCGGAAATTATTACCCTTCCGTACCTGTCAACTTCTACTTTAATGTAATCGGAGCCTGTTCCAACAAGCTGCGCGCTCGCGATTCTTTCCCCGCTTCCGTCCAGTCCCATAAGCGTTTCATCGGTGGTGTTAAGCGCCATGAGTCCCGCGTACATTTCGTTTGCCCTTACCCAGACAAGGCCGCTCTGTGACGACGATGCCGGCACGGCAGGATTCGTGATATTGGCGTATTCGGTATAAATGACTTCGCGTCCCTGCCGGTCAGTCAGGCGTAATTCAATCTTTGTAAAACCGCTCGCGATCGTATCAGGTATCTGCACAGCCGCTTTTTGCGGGACGCCTTTTCCGCCTCCCGACGGCCTTACCGTGACGGCGGGTAAATTACCAAAGGCAATTGAAGCCGTCGCGATATTTTCGGATACGACGGAATATTCCACCACAGTCCTTACGCGGGGCTGCATGGTAATTCTCATGCCCGTATAAAAATCGGAAATAACCGCGCTGTTGCCGCTGCCCGTAGTTACGGTAGAGATACGGGGCTGCGCGAGAGTAGGCGCGACTGTGATTCCCCTGACCTGAACCTTAGGGCCTATCACATCTGTAATATCCTTCGCCCAGACTTCAAGAAGGTTGCTTCCTTCGGGGACGGAGGGAATTAAGAACTGGAAATATCCCGTACACGGTATTTCAACGGCGGCGGCGCCGTTTATTGAATAGAAAATTGACGCTACGCCGTCATCGTCAGCCGCGCTGCCCCTGACAACCAAACCGCCCTCTTCTACCGCCTTTCCCTGCGCGGGCTCAATCAGCGTTACTGTTGGCAGATCGGCGTTTTGATCAACCCTGTACCTCTGCCTCTTGACAGTCACATTCCCTGAAACATCTTCCGCGCGAATTTCAACGGTAACATCGCCGGTTCTCGATCCGCGAAGATCGATATTTGTTGAATACCAATGATTTCCCGGCAGCAATTCAAATTCGCCGCTCGTTCTATCAACACTCCATCTGACAGACTTCAGTCCTACAGGATGACTCGCGTAAGCTGAAACGGAAAAAAGGCCGTTTACGACCGCATTTGGCGGCGGATAGACAATATCCACATCGGGGCCTATGTTGTTTACAAATAGCAGGTGGGCGGCGGTCCCTAAAGTGCCCTGACCGTCCTGCGCCCGGAACCAGATAACCGAGGGCCCGTTTTCCAAAATTGCCGTATTGAGATTTATTTCCCAGGTGTATTCGCCGGTTCTTCTGTCCAAACGGGTGCGTACCCCGGTATAATGTTCTCCGCCGTCAATTGAATAGGCGAACGCGTTTATCCCGTTGCCGTCGTTAACAGTGCCGCTCAGACGTATCCTTCCCGATACAAGCTGGCCGATAGTATGGCTGATTATTTTGATATCGGGTTTTTTTCGATCCAAAACCCAGAGAACGTCATGTTTCTTCTGATCCCTCGGGCGGAAATTTTCGGCAATGCCGGAAAGCCCGTTCGCGTCAACTGCCCAGGCCGTTACGGTATAATCACCGTCCGTCCATCTTTCACCGTCGGTAGTATCAAGAAAAAAGGACCAGAAATCGGAGCCGGTCGCCCTCGCGCGGAAAATTTCCTCTCCCTTGCCGTTATGACCGCGCCTGATTGAAAGCTGCACATTGTCAACGGAGTCGTCGTCAACCGCAATTCCCACGATATTCATGTTACCCTGCACGCGCATATTGGGCAGGGGATTTACAATTGTCGCCTGCGGAAGATCGGATCTGGGATCGATAAAGATATTATCAGGTCCCGCGCGCATGACATTACCCGCGTTGTCCTTCGCTTCAATGTAAAAATTATAAGTGCCCGGTTTTTTATCGGATATGTCGATAGAATCCGTAAATCCTGAACTGTCTTCCGACGCTCGTGAAACATTCCCCTCCCTGTTTCCGCCTGCCCATAAGTTACTGCATAAAATAAAAATTATTGTGCAGATAAACAAGGTTTTTTTACTCATAACCGCTCCTATTTACTCCTAACAAAGGTATTAACAGCACAAACAAAATATAACGAAATGAAATAATGTTGAGAAAAACACCACCCCTATATTATTATAAGAGAAAAGTCGAATTTTAGCAATTTTTTTAGAAAAAAAAATGACGTAAAAAAACGGTGAAAACCCGGTATTTTTGCACAGTCTTTAATTTTTTTATTGCCAATGAAACCCTTTTCAGGTATACTGATTCAATGTTATTTGTACGCCGATCCCGGTCAATTTCCGTAAAATAGCCGCTTATGGGGTTTTTTGTGTAAACATAGTGAGGAAAAATGCTTAAAGGACGATCCCTTGTAGAACCCGAGGATTTTTCCATTGAAGAGATGGAATCCCTGTTTTTACTGGCGGAAAAGATAGAAAAAGACGAAAAATACCTGCGCGAAAGCTGCCGCGGGAAGCTTCTTGCCACCCTTTTTTTTGAGCCCAGCACCAGAACCCGCCTTAGTTTTGAAGCGGCGATGCTGCGCCTTGGCGGAAACTGCCTTGGATTCGCCGAACCGGGCTCAAGTTCCGCCGTCAAGGGCGAAAGCCTGGCCGACACAATCAGAATGGCGGCAAGTTACGCCGACACGATAGTTATGAGGAGCCCAAAGGAAGGGGCGGCTCTTTTGGCAAAGCACTATTCCTCGGTGC
>JGI24698J34947_10001820_pt1 | contig 11372 bp, 9 predicted proteins | sample TergutMp193P3_FD_34947 | JGI IMG/M metagenome (IMG submission 34947)
AGGTGTTTCCGCTGAATCCTGCTTTTATTGATATTATTTATTTAGCCTATTTCGCCTATTTTGTCAAGGGTTTAGAAATAATTGCACAATAACTGCACAAATACCGTGTTCATTAAGCACACGGATACTTTTTCAGCCGATGTAACGGCAAACACGGGCGACTATATCGCTTATGTCGGCACAAGCGATGCCGGATCAAGCGCGTGGAAAAAGAATTACTGCCTGCGCTGGAACGGTACCCAATGGGAGCAGCTTGATCCAAAAGATAGCGCGAACACCGATTATTACATGAGGGCGTTAGGGGACATAGACGGCGATGAACTCGGATCGTTTAGCGTTTATTTGCGCAGAAGATTATGGCAATGGATGCAACTATAGAAACATTACAGGCAAAAATTCTCAGGCTTTATAATGACAATAATACGAGACATATTGAATTAAATGGTCAACAGGGAAGAATACGATCAAGTAATTTTGTTGGTTCATTACAAGAAAGAACAGGTTTTAGTATAGAAGCGGCAGAAGGAAAAATTGAAGCTGATCTACTTAAAACATGGAAACTTGAAACATGGAAACTTGAAACAAGACCTGCGGTAATGAGGCCTGTTCAGGCTATGGTACCAGGTTATGAGGGACCAAACTGGGGGCTTCAATCAGTCTTGCAACTGGGTGGAATTAGGGCTATGTTCCATTTTTGGAAAGATGCAAATGGTTTTAAAGGTTATGCTACTAAAGCTGTCGATTATGACGATTATGCTAATATAATTACAATTTATGCAACCAGTAGGAAGGCTAAGACGATGTTTTTCATGGAAATGTAACCGTAACTGAAACTAACGAATCACTCTTGATTATATTTTTGTTGAATAGTTGTTTTAGAGATGAGTTGTCTTTATTTATAAAACCATCATGGTCAGTAGCAGAAATAGTAAATGCAAAACGAAGTATTATTGGATTATTGTATATATCAAAAACATTGATAGATTGGTAACATTTATGTGTTTGAGCAAACGAACATTCTTCAGATATGATATTACACTTATCCATTGGACATTTTACATTTTCCAACCCTACACAAGAACATTTCGTGCTAGCTTTTAACGCGGCAATGACAGAAGATGTTGAATAATACATATTCCCTCCTGTATTTAAGCATCAACCAGTGCGTTTTCATCTAGACCATAAATTAATCTTATTCTTTTTAGTCCAGCGTTCTCCTTTTTAACTCTCCCATCCCTAGTTTGGCTACTTATAAAATATAAAAAATTAATTAAATACGGATCCCCATTTTGATTTATCAAAAAAAGTTTTTGTTTACAATCAATTTTTTCCCCTTCACATATTGGAAAATCATTACGGCAATGACCACGAGGATCATTAACTTTAGGACACGAAGGTACAGGAAAAGGAACTTGGGGATCCGTATAATCTATGGAAAGCGCGGGATGGTGTGTTAAAACAGCAAGAACAGACGATGCAGTGTAATACAAATATTTACCTCTTTTCAAACCAATTTGAATTATACATTTCAAAGTATCTCAACGTCTGGAATTGGAGCGCTGTAAGCTGTACTGCTTTCTCGGCGGCTTCCATAATCATCTGTTTTTCCTTATTAAGGCGCTCTATTTCCTTTTTTTGCTTATTAATCCATATACGCAAGACCTTTAATTCTTCTTCTTTAGTCGTACTAAGATTGGTGAGCCTGTCAATTTCTTCCTTGAGTACATATACACGTTCCATCAGTTCAGAAGCCAAATCAGTTTTTATGCCTTTTCTGGCAAGATCAAGTTTAAAATTATTAAAAGCATCCCATGTTTCTTTTGTATTTTTATCAATAGCGAAAAGTTCTTTTAAATAACTCCAACCAGGACCATCACCGCGATTATTATGAAAATTGACACATAAAAATTCAAAAACATTCTCTCCCATATTCGCCTCGGCTTCATCAGGCGTTGTTCCATCTCCATCAATATGGAGATCAATACATGTCGAAGCGTAAGTATTTTCAGCTTCATGAATTATAATATAAGAGAGTCTGGGAATCTCATAGTGAAATTCTTTTGAATTGCGGATTTTGAATTCACCTATTGCAATAACTTCTCCCCGAGAAGTCATTACCTTTTCACCATTCATTACTAGCCTCCTTATTCAATTATAGAACATTTTTTACTAAATTTCTTGCAAAAAAAAAGAAAGGTCTACGGCTGACTCATAGACCTCCTCCCTTGGACTTGCGAGGAAAATACGCTCTATGTGGTTCAGTTGATTAGGCCCGATCATACCCAAGCCAAATCTCCCACAAAAATCATCATTGAGTAATTTTAGCATATTCTAAAAAAAAGTGTTCAAATTTTTTCAAAAAAAGTAAATATTTTTCAATAATAATTATCTGCGGCTTTTGGTCTTTATTTTTCCGGTACACACTCACAATGATAGGGTGTAAATTTTGCTTTATCTTCGGGAAAATGAGCGTCTAAGTAGCTTTTTAGCTCATCTACCCAGCGTAGGTCCTTTTTTTGTCATGGTTTTTATCGCAAAACTCCGCGATTCCGGCGTACCAGTGGATTTCAATTTCAAATTCACGCTTGGTAGGCAAAACTGGCAATGAAAGCAGAAGCGCTAAATAAGGTAAAATCGTTAGGCCGCGAATTACCCAATTTTTATTCCTGATATGACACCAAAACATCATTTTCCGTGAACGCGGTTTTATATCTTCCCGGATTGGTTTCAAATGTTATTTTATGGGTTGTACCGCCCGCCGAAACAGACTTTTCTTCTTTAATTGAAGTTCCGTAAGGCCCGCTAAAAATGCCCCACGCGAGATATACGCAGGTTCGGTGCATTCCGATATATAGCTGATGGTTTCGTATGGTATCAATCTGTTGATCTGTTAATAAATAACGCGACTTTGCCCGAGCAAGCAGTTTTTCAAAATCAGCTTCTCTCTCCGCAAGAGGTTTTGATTTTCCTCCTGGCGTTAAATAGTAATAATCATAATGTATTTTTATTTGCAAGCGGAAATATTCTTCATCAGATTCATAAGTAGGATTATTGCGCAAGCGCTCAAATGGTACCTCAGGCTGGGTTTGCTGGACTTCAACTTGTGTGTTTTGATTAGTAGCCGTATTTCTTTTATCACAAGCAAAACAGCTTAGTAGGATAAAAGCAACAGCCAGAGTTAACAGCAGTTTTTTCATGGGTTACTTCTCGCTGTTTATTTCAGGACTCCGTTTTAATAAGTTTAGATTCGTTGGCGGAATCACAACCGGTGGTATCTCTGCCCTTATTGACGTGGAGGCGATTATCTCCCTTATATAGGGGAAGATCGCGGCCGGGGCATTTATATTTGAGTATTCCCGCAGTCCCATATTTTCTTTTCCTTCTATGACGGAAAAGAACCCTATCATGGTACACTTGATATTAAAAAGCTCACCTTCATCTTTAACCTCGCAAGACATTTCATAAACCAGCTTGTCTTCATAATCAGCTATCCTTCGATTGTTGTACATAATCGTACATACATTCTAAGTATAAATGTCCGAATTGTCAGCCCTCCGCATTGCCTCAATTTGGCCTGTAATGGACAGAATAATCAAAAAAGGTTAGTCTAATCATGGAGGGAACATGAAAAAACGGGCTCTTATCAGCGTATTTTACAGGGACGGTATTGTTGAACTTGCGTCTTTTTTAAACGGCTTAGGGTGGGAGATAATATCGACCGGCGGTACATCAAAGCACCTGCAGGAAAATAATATACCCGTAACCGATGTTTCCTCGATTACCGGCTTTCCCGAATGTCTTGACGGACGGGTAAAAACCCTGCACCCGGCGATTCACGCCGGTATCCTGGCGCGGCGCGATGTGCAAAGCCATATTGATACCTTGAAAGACCAGAATCTCGGAACTATCGACCTTGTCTGCAATAATCTCTACCCGTTTTTTGAAAAAGTCCGGGCAGGCCTTTCCGTCGAAGAGACAATCGAGTTTATCGACATCGGCGGGCCGTCGATGCTCCGCTCGGCGGCTAAAAATTACCGCGACGTTATCGTCCTTACAGACCCAAAGGATTATGCCGAAGTTATTGACGGCCTGAAAGCCGGAAATGTCCCGCTTGAGTTGAGGAAACGCCTTGCCGGAAAGGTTTTCAGCCTTACATCGGCCTACGACGCCGCGATTGCCCGTTATCTGCTAAGCGAAGAATATCCCCATTATCTGCCGCTTTCCCTGAAAAAAGGGCAGTCCCTGCGTTACGGTGAAAACGGCCACCAATCGGCGGCGCTCTATCTTAACACCGACCGTCCCGGAGTCTTTGACGGCATGGAGCAGCTTCACGGAAAGGAACTCGGCTACAATAACATAAGGGACCTTGATATGGCATGGAAAGCTGTCTGCGCTTTCGGTCTTGCCGCAGACGGAACCGCTCCAGCGGGAGAGGATGATGTTAAACGTCTTGTCCCTGCCGCGAAAGGAGGCGGTAAAATCTGCTGTGCCGCGGTAAAGCACAACACCCCCTGCGGTATTGCCCTTGGAGACACCTTGCTTGAAGCGTACGAAAAAACTTTCGCCTGCGATCCTGTCTCTATTTTCGGCGGCATAATTGCGTGTAACGTAAAGGTTGACGCGCAGACAGCCGCCAAACTTGGCGAGTTGTTTCTGGAAATAGTAGCCGCCCCTGATTTTGACAATGAGGCGCTTGAGATTCTTAAAAAGAAAAAAAATCTGCGTATCATAAAACTCGATAAAGCGCCGAAAGAGCTTCACGAATACATCGCGGTTGACGGCGGCCTTTTGGTTCAGCAAAGCGACAGAAGCCTCCTTGAAAAATGGGAAGTTGTAACAAAAGCCGCGCCGCAGGAGCGGGATATAGACGACATGATCTTCGGTATGAGGGCGGTAACTTTTGTAAAATCCAACGCGATAATGATCGTAAAAGAGCAGTCGGCAACAGGAATAGGAGGCGGGCAGGTGAACCGTATCTGGCCGGCGAAACAGTCTCTTGAGAGGAGCGCTGCTGTTTTAAAAGCCGCCGCCGAAACTGGGAAAAATCCCTGGAAGGACACAGAACCGGCGCGTGTTCTGGCTTCCGACGCTTTTTTCCCCTTCGCGGACATAGTTGAAGCGGCGGCTGAAGCGGGAATAAAGTCGATAATACAGCCCGGCGGTTCTGTAAATGACAAACTGTCAATCGAAGCCTGCGACAAACACGGGATAGCGATGGTCTTCACCGGGACACGGCACTTTAAACATTAGTTATCTGAAATATTCCACAGCGCCTGAGAAAATGTCCATTTTGCGCATGTCGGGAATGTTCCTGTAAAGGCCGTCGTCGAAGCGTTCGTTATGTGCCATCCTGCCGAAGACGCGGCCGTCGGGGGACGTTATGCCTTCAATTGAGAAATTGGAATTGTTCGGGTTAAAACGGATATTCTGCGAAGCGTTTCCGTCAAGATCAACGTACTGGGTGGCGATCTGTCCGTTAGCCGCAAGCTGGTGAATGAGACTTTCATCGGCGATAAAGCGGCCCTCGCCGTGCGAAATGGGGACAATGTAGTGAGAGCCAACTTCAAAATGAGAGAGCCACGGCGATTTATTTGATACAACCTTTGTTCTGACAAGAACAGACTGATGCCTCCCTATCGTGTTGAAGGTAAGGGTGGGGGACCAGTCCGTCATGCCGCGTATTTCGCCGTAGGGCACAAGTCCGAGTTTTACAAGAGCCTGAAAACCGTTGCATATTCCGCAGATAAGGCCTTCGCGTTTTTGTAAAAGTTCCGTTACGGCATCACGGACAGCCGGATTGCGGATAAAAGCCGTAATAAACTTGCCGGAACCATCGGGTTCATCCCCGCCAGAAAAGCCTCCGGGAATAACTATTGCCTGCGCCTTACATACCGCTTTTTCAAAACCTTTAACGCTCTGTGCTATGTCGGCGGGAGTAAGGTTGCGTATAACAAAGATTTCCGCCCTTCCTCCGGCTTTTTCAATCGCCCTTGCCGTGTCGTATTCTGAGTTTGTGCCGGGAAATACAGGAATAATAAAGCTGGGTTTTGCGTAACGGCCTTTCGGTTTTATGCTTACTCCTTTGTCAAAAATAAAATTTTGAGTTTTTCCTTCCTGCTTAAAAAGATAAGGATATACAGGCTCCAATGTCTTTTCCCACACGTCCTGTAATTTTTCAAGCGGGACTTTAAAACTTTTTGTTTTAAGTGAGTATTCATCAATTGTGCGTCCCAATAATTCAGCCTCAATCTGTAAGGGACAATCGGCTTCAACTACAAAGCCGCAAAAACCGCATCCTGCCTCAATATCTTTTTCAGTTTCAAAGCCGATACGATTGCCTAAGCACATTTTAAAGATTGCTTCCGCCGTACCGCCTGAACCTGCTGCCCATGCCGAGATAATTTTTCCCTGAGCGATCAACTGTTCAACACTGTCAAAATACCTGCAAAGGGCGGCAAAGTCTTGTTTTTCATAAATTTCGGCGGGAGGCTTTAAAAGGTAAACCAAACTGTCCGCTTTTTTAAACTCGGGTGTTACAATACTGTCAATTTTAACTGTAGAGACGGCGAAAGAGACCAGAGTCGGCGGAACGTCGATATTTTCAAAACTGCCTGACATTGAATCCTTGCCGCCGATTGCCGGTGTTTGTAAACCGATCTGCGCGTCAAGAGCGCCGAGAAGGGCAGAGAAGGGCTTTCCCCAGCGGACAGGATCATCTCGTAAGCGCTCGAAATATTCCTGAAATGAGAGCCGACATTTGCTCCTGCTTCCGCCAGCCGCGATAATTTTCGCCACAGAGTGAACCACGGCGAAAACAGCACCGTGATAGGGACTTAGGCTTGAAATAAACGGATCGAATCCCCAGGACATCAGCGAGCAGGTTTTTGTTTCGCCGTTCAATACGGGAATTTTCGCCGCCATTACCTGAGCGGGCGTAAGCTGCCACTTTCCGCCGAAGGGCGCGATTACTGTTCCCGCGCCTATGCTTGAATCAAAACGATCAACAAGCCCCTTTTGAGAGCAAATATTGAGGCCGCTCAAAAAGTCTTCAAGAGAAGCTTCGTCATTCAGGCGGATGTCAGGCATCGCGATTTTCTGTTCCATTACGCGCACTTTAGCGTGTTTTTTCGCGCCATTGGAATTGAGAAATTCCCGCGAAAGGCTGACGATTGTATCACCGTTCCATTTCATCACAAGGCGCGGCTCTGCGGTAACGCGGGCGATGACGACAGCTTCAAGGTTTTCACGGGACGCGAGATCGATAAAAAGAGCGGCGTCTTTTTCCGCGACAAGGACCGACATCCGCTCCTGACTTTCGCTTATGGCAAGCTCCGTTCCGTCAAGGCCTTCGTATTTTTTGAGAATCTTGTCCAAATCGATCTCAAGCCCGTCCGCAAGCTCGCCGACAGAGACGCTCACCCCGCCCGCGCCAAAATCGTTACAGCGCTTGATAAGGCGCGTAACATCAGGATCGCGGAAAAGCCTCTGTATTTTTCGCTCTTCCGGCGCGTTTCCTTTTTGTACGTCAGCGCCGCATGTTTCAAGGGAACTTAAAGTGTGCGATTTTGAAGAGCCTGTAGCTCCACCTATGCCGTCGCGGCCTGTCCTTCCTCCAAGAAGAATAACAATGTCTCCCGGCTGCGGTGTTACGCGCACTACGTTTTCCGCGGGAGCCGCGCCTATGACGGCGCCTATTTCCATGCGTTTGGCCGCGTATCCGGGATGGTAAATTTCGTGAACATGACCTGTCGCGAGTCCTATCTGGTTGCCGTAGGAACTGTAACCGGCAGCCGCTGTGCGGCATATCTTTCGCTGGGGAAGTTTCCCGCTCATGGTAAGGGACGCGCTTTGAAGAGGGTCTCCAGCGCCCGTTACGCGCATTGCCTGATAGACAAAGGCGCGGCCTGAGAGCGGATCGCGTATCGCCCCTCCAAGGCAGGTGGCCGCTCCGCCGAATGGCTCAATTTCTGTTGGGTGGTTGTGAGTCTCATTTTTAAACATCAAAAGCCAGTCTTTATCGTGTCCGTCAACATCAACTTTTATTTTTATGGAGCAGGCGTTTATTTCTTCCGACTCGTCCAAATCGTCAAGCAGTCCCTTTTTCTTAAGAGCCTTCGCGCCGATTGTCGCCATGTCCATCAGCGTAACCGGTTTGTCTTCACGGCCTGTAAACTTTCGCAGCTCAAAGTATCTTTCGTAACTTTCGCGTAAGGGTTCGCTATCAATTTGTATTTCGTCAAGTTCGGTCAAAAATGTCGTGTGACGGCAGTGATCCGACCAGTAAGTGTCAAGCACGCGGATTTCAGTGATTGTCGGGTCTCTTTTTTCCTCATCGCGAAAATAGGCCTGACAGAACTGAATGTCCTGCAAATCCATCGCAAGACCCATTGTAACGCGCATTTTTTCAAGGCCGCTGTCCGTAAGAGATGTAAAACTGTCTAGGACGGCTATTTTTTCCGGAGCGGGATATTTCTGGTATAACGTAGATGGTTTTTCAATTGACGCTTCGCGGCTTTCAACGGGATTAATGAGCCACGATTTTATTCGTGAAAAATCATCGCCGCTGATATTTCCGTAAACAGCGTATATTTTCGCAGATTGAATAATCGGCCTTTCCTTTCCTGTAGCGAGCGAAATGCACTGGGCGCAGGAATCGGCTCTTTGGTCAAACTGGCCGGGAAGGTACTCGACAGCGAAAACACACGCGCCTTCAAAAGACGGGAGCTTGTCGTATGTTATATCGACAGGCGGCTCTGAGAAAATCGTATTTCGCGCGGATTTGAAATCTTCCTCTGAAATTTCCCCGGCAAAGTATCTGTTAACTATTCTGACAGACGCAATATCTATTTGCAGTCCCAGGCGCAAATCGGCAGCCGTGGAAGCCGCTTCTTCGGCGAAATCCTGTTTCTTTTCGACATAAATTTCAAAAACGTCCATTTATTCCCCTCAGGATAATATTACATTTTTTACAGAAAAAATAGAAGATGATTTTTATCATCATCAATCTGAATTCAATAAATTTTATTTACAATGATTAGATGATGGTATATAATATTTTGAAGTACCTGACTGTGTTATTTGGAGGATATTTTGAAAAGGGTAATTATAATTTTTTCACTATTTATCGGATTTTTTTTATCTTATCCCGCGCAATCACAGCAGCTCAATGAAATGATCAGGATAGAGGGCGGAACATTTACCATGGGAAGTCCCGCGAATGAACAGGGAAGGAATAGCAGCGAAGGCCCTCAACATCAGGTGACGGTTAGTTCGTTTTACATTGCCAAATTTCCCGTGACGCAGGCCGAATATCAGGAAATAATGGGAAGAAACCCGAGTCATAATAAAGGACCGGCGCTGCCTGTGGAACAGGTTAACTGGTTTGACGCTGTTGAATACTGTAACAAATTGAGCGAAAAAGAAGGACTTACTCCAGTATACACTGTAAACGGAATCAATGTCACATGGAACCATGATGCCAACGGATACCGTCTTCCTACTGAAGCGGAATGGGAATACGCCTGCCGCGCGGGAACTCAGACGCCTTACTACAATGGGACATCGGCTGATGAAGCGGGCTGGCATATAGGCAATAGCAATAGAAGGACAAATCCTGTGGGAGAAAAACTGCCCAACGCCTGGGGGCTTTACGATATGCTCGGGAATGTGCTTGAGTGGTGCTGGGACTGGCTTGGCGGTTATTCTTCAGAAGAGAACAACGACCCCGTTGGCCCGGCTTCCGGAACCAGCCGTGTATATCGCGGCGGCTGTTGGAGTTTTCAGGCAAATCAAATTCGTTCAGCGTACCGTTTTGGAAACAATCCCAATATGCGCAGTTTTCTGGTAGGCTTCCGCGTCGCCCGCTCGGGATAATTTTTACCGGAATTTAAAATTAAAATAATACAGATTAAATAAAGCTATTTCATTATAATTACAGTATAATAGAGTTTCCGTTAAAACGAAAACAAAGCAGGAGGATTTATGAAAAAGAGAATTGTAATTACGTTATGCGTAATGACTCTTGCCATCCAGCCTTTATTCGCACGCGGCATAATACAGCAGACAGAGCAGAATACCGGAACTGTTTCGGGAGGACAGGCAAAATATGTGTTCCTCTTCATCGGCGACGGAATGGCTATGTCGCAGATAAACGCGGCAGAAGTTTATTCAACCGCGCGTTCGTCAAGCGACATTACAATTACCCGCCTTGGTTTCAGCCAGTTTCCGGCAGCGGGACTTGTTACCACCCACGACGCCGGAGCATTTATCACAGATTCCGCTTCCGCGGGAACCGCGATTGCCAGCGGTAACAAGACTCTAAACGGCGTTATCAACATGGATCCGGGCAGAACACACTCTTACAAACCAATCACCGAATACGTCCACGAAGCCGGAATGAAAGTCGGCATAGTGTCCAGCGTAACGCTGAACCACGCGACTCCCGCATCGTTCTATTCGGCTGTCCCTTCACGCAGCAATTACTACGATATCGCGGTACAGCTCGCGCACAGTAATTTCGATTATTTCGGCGGCGGCTCTATTCTTCAGAGGAGGGGAAGAAACAACAATCAGCAGGACGCGGTAGAAATTGCAAGGGGCAACGGTTTTACCTATGTTGATACAATTGAAGGCTTTAACTCTCTCAGGCCCGGTTCCGGCAAGGTTATCGCCATAAGTCCACGGCTTCAGGACGACGGCGCGATGCCGTACGAAATTGACCGCAAGCAGGGCGAACTTTCACTTGCTGATTTCACCAGAAAGGGAATCGAGCTATTGGATAACCCCCGTGGTTTTTTTATGATGATTGAAGGCGGAAAAGTTGACTGGGCATGTCATGCAAACGACGCCGGAGCCGCTATTGGCGATGTGCTTGCTATGGACGATGCGATACGCGCCGCGCTTGAGTTTGCGCAGATACATTCAAGAGAGACACTTATAATTGTGACAGGCGATCATGAAACCGGCGGAATGACAATCGGTTTTGCCGGAACCCAATACAACACTTTTTTTGACAGAGTGGCCCTTCAAACAAGGTCTTATATTGCCTTTAATCAGGAAGTGCTGCGTCCCTATAAGGCAAGGACACCCGCCGCTAACGCGAGCCTCTCCGATCTGCTTCCCGTAATCAGGGAATCATTTGGTATTGACTTTGATTCTCTCAGCGATTTACAGAAGCAGCAGATTGATTCTGCCTTTCAGCGTTCAATGGGCAATGAACAGATTAGTTCCTTAGCGGAAGATCTGTATCTGTTGTACGGCGGTTACGAACCTCTGACTGTAAAGCTCACACAGATAATGAACCAGATTGCCGGTATCGGCTGGACAAGTTACTCTCACACGGGCGTTCCTGTTCCGACTTTTGCCACAGGGGT
>JGI24698J34947_10001821_pt1 | contig 11367 bp, 10 predicted proteins | sample TergutMp193P3_FD_34947 | JGI IMG/M metagenome (IMG submission 34947)
CAGGCGGCTTCGGAGCCGGGTTCTACAGGTAGCTCTCGCCAAGGCATTGCCCGGCCCGTTATGTATATTGTGTAATTATTATTTGTGTATAAATCATCCCGGCAAATCAGAGTTTTGTAAACTGGACATATCAACTATCATACTGTAAAATAGTTCAAACGGAGGTATCCATGCAAACAGTATGCGGAATTGATCTGGGGACCCAGAGTTGCAAGCTGATTGTTTATGATTACGAAAAAAAGAAAATTGTCGCCGAGGCGCAGGCGCCGGTCGATATGATTGCCGAGAACGACGGTACAAGGGAGCAAAAGGCCGAATGGTACGATGCGGCCTTGAAAGCCTGCTTTGACAAGATAGACAAGGCTGCCAAAAGTACCATAGCGGCCATCGGCGTTTCCGGCCAGCAGCACAGTTTTGTGCCGCTGGACGAAAAGGGAAAGGCGGTCTACAACGTGAAACTCTGGTGCGACACGTCAACCGCCGCCGAATGTGAGGAGCTTACGAAGTTGGCCGGCGGCGAGAAAAAGCTCATCGCCAAAACCGGACTCCCAATGAGGCCCGGCTACACGGCGCCGAAAGTTCAGTGGCTCAAAAACCACAAGCCAAAGGCCTTCGCCGCCCTGCGCCATGTCATCCTTCCCCACAACTACATCAACTTTCTGTTGACGGGCGTGTACTGCGCCGAATACGGGGATGCCTCGGGCATGGCGCTTTTTGATGTGCGGGAGCGGAAATGGTCTTCCGCGGTATGCAAGTACATTTCGCCTGACCTTGAAAAATGGCTCCCGCCCCTCATTGCGGCTGACGAAGCCGCCGGTAAGGTGAGCGCGAAAGCCGCCGCGTTATACGGCATCCCCGAAGGGGCGCTTGTCGCGTCGGGCGGCGGCGACAACATGATGAGCGCCATAGGCACCGGCACGGTGCGGGACGGCTTCCTCACGATGAGCCTCGGCACTTCAGGCACGCTCTTCGGCTTTTCAAAAACGCCGGTAATCGACCCCACCGGAAACCTCGCCGCCTTCTGCTCCTCAAGCGGCGGCTGGCTCCCGCTCCTTTGCACCATGAACTGCACCGTCGCGAGCGAGGAGTTCCGCGGCCTCTTCGGATTGGGTGTGAAAGAGTTTGACGCGGAAGCCGCGAAAGCGCCCATCGGCGCCGACGGCGTTGTGGTGCTTCCCTTCTTCAACGGCGAACGAACGCCCAACCTGCCCAACGGCAGGGCCAGCGTCAACGGAATCACCGCCGGCAACTTCAAGAGGGAAAACATAGCGCGCGCGGCGCTGGAATCGGCCATCTTCGGCATGAGAATAGGGCTTGAGGGCTTCAACACGCTGGGCTTCAAGGCAAAGGAAATCCGGCTGACGGGCGGCGGCTCAAAAAGCGGCATCTGGCAGAGCATTGCGGCTAACGTGATGAAACTGCCGCTGCGTATTCCCGCGAGCGCCGAAGCCGCCGCGATGGGCGGCGCGATACAGGCCCTCTGGTGCCTCTCGCGGAACTCGCCCGACGGAAAGAAGGCCACGATTGAGGCCCTTACCGACGAGCACGTCGCGCTTGAAGAAGGCGTAACGGTCAAGCCGGACAAAAAGGACGCGGCGGCCTACGACAGGGCCTACGCCGAGTATTCACGGTACCTTGGGGCTCTAAGCCCTCTGTATAAATAACTTTATATTCTTATTAAGGAGAAGGATATGGCGGACTATTTTGTTGGAAAAAAAGAGTATTTCCCGAAGATCGATAAAATCAAATACGAGGGGCCGAAAAGCGACAATCCCCTTGCGTTCAAGTTCTACGACCCGGAGAAAAAAGTCGGCAAGAAGAAGATGAAGGACCATCTGCGTTTCGCGATAGCCTACTGGCACAGTTTCTGCGCCGACGGAACCGATCCCTTCGGCTCGGCCACCCACATTCACCCCTGGGGCGCCGGCGCGAAGACGGCGATGGAAGCGGCGGAAAACAAGATGGACGCCGCCTTTGAGTTCATCACCAAAATCGGCGCCGAATTTTACTGTTTCCACGACCGGGACATGGCGCCGGAAGGAAGCACTCCTGCTGAAAGCGAGAAGAACCTGTTCGCGTTAGTCGCCAATGCGAAGAAACTCCAGAAGGCGGCCGGCGTGAAACTCCTCTGGGGAACGGCGAACCTTTTCACCAACCCGCGCTTTATGAACGGCGCCGCCACGAACCCGGAATTCGGTGTGGTCGCTCTTGCCGCGGCCCAGGTGAAAGCCGCGATAGACGCGACGATTGAACTCGGCGGCCAGGGCTACACCTTCTGGGGCGGCAGGGAAGGCTACATGAGCCTCCTCAATACCGATTTAAAGAAGGAAAAAGATCACCTCGCCCTCTTCCTGGGCATGGCGCGTGACTACGCCCGCAAACAGGGCTTCAAGGGCGTTTTCTACATCGAGCCAAAACCGATGGAGCCTACCAAGCACCAGTACGACTACGACACGGATACCGTCATCGGTTTCCTGCGCAACTACGACCTTGACAAGGACTTCCGTCTCAACATCGAGGCCAACCACGCGGAACTCGCGGGCCACGAGTTTGCCCATGAACTTGAAACCGCCGCCGCCGCTGGACTTTTCGGCTCGGTAGACGCCAATCGCGGCGACTTTCAGAACGGCTGGGACACCGACCAGTTCCCGCTGAGTTACTACGAAACCGCCATGGCCATGCACGCCGTCCTCAAGGCCGGCGGCTTCACGACAGGCGGCCTCAACTTCGACGCGAAAATTCGCCGCAACTCGATTGAAAGCGCAGACCTCTTCATAGCGCATATCGGCGGCATGGACGCCTTCGCCGTCGGCCTTGAAGTCGCCCAGCGTATCATCGACGACGGGAAAATCCCCGCCTTTGTCAAAAAACGCTATTCTTCGTTTAACACCGGCGACGGCGCGAAGTTTTCCAAAGGCGAGCTAGACCTCGAAGCGTTAGCCGCAATTGGAACCGCCGCGGGTTACGGCAAGACCGGTATCACCAGCGGCAAGCAGGAGTATCTTGAGAACATCCTGAACCAGTACTTGTTCGGGCTGTAATTCATGGAAGAGAAATCGGGAAATTACACGGCGAATATTCATAACGCGGATTATGTAGGTGAGTACCTGGAGTCGCGGCTGGACGCTTCAGGGCTCGTCAACATTACCGGCCGGGAAACGGAGTCCCTTAACGGCAAGTGGAATTTCGCGGCGGATCTCTACGATACCTGCCGCCGGGCGCATTGGTATAAAGAGGAGCGCTTTGACGCGTCGGGAAGGGAAAGACCGCTTGATTTTGACTGGGAGGGCTGGGATCGCATAACGGTCCCGTCGTCCTGGAACCTGGAAAGACCAGAGCTGTATTATTTTGAAGGCTGCGGAGTTTATACGAGGACTTTTCGCTATATTCCAAAAACAAAGGGAGAGAGGCTGCTGCTCCGCTTTGAGGGCTGTGCCTACCAGGCGACGGTTTTCCTCAACGGGAAGATCATCGGGACCCATGACGGCGCGTCCACTCCGTTTAACGCGGACATCAGCGGCGTCGTCGAGTCCGACAACCGCATCATCGTGGCGGCTGACGCCAGCCGCAGTCATTTTCGGGTACCCATGGAAAACACCGACTGGTTCAACTACGGCGGAATTTACCGCGATGTTTACCTTGTTCGTCTGCCGCCTGTTTTCATCAAGGACTGGTTTGTACGCCTTGCGCCTGACGGAAGCTACTCGACCGTGCTCGCGGATGTAATCGTCGCAAGCGACGGCGCGGACGGTGAAGGAAAGCCGGTGAACGGTAAGGCGCTGCTGGAAATACCGGCTCTTTCGGTGAAGCAGGAAATCGCCATCGTGAACGGGAAGGGGGAAGCGAGAATCTCCGCGAAGCCGGAACTGTGGCAACCCGAAAACCCGAAACTCTATAATGTCTCAATTTCTTTTAATTCGGGCGGCTGTGTTGATACCGTGAAGGACAGGATCGGGTTCCGTGAGATAAAAGCGAAGGGGCACGAGATCTTCCTCAACGGCAGGAAAATATTTCTGCGGGGCTGCTGCGTCCACGAGGATCACTTTGTCCTGGGAAAAACGACTAACGAGGACGTTATACGCCAGACAATCCGCGATCTGAAAGAGATGAACGGTAATTATCTCAGGCTGGCGCATTATCCCCATGACAGCCGCTTTGCCCGTATCGCAGACGAGGAAGGAGTTTTACTCTGGGAGGAGATCCCCGTTTACTGGGCGATTGCGTTTGACAGCCCCGCCGCCTACGCGGATGCCGAGAACCAGTTGACTGAGCTTATGCTGCGGGATCGCAACAGGGCCAGCGTCATCTTATGGTCGATGGGAAACGAAAACGCCGACACCGATCCAAGGCTCGTCTTCATGTCGAAGCTTGCGCAAAAAGCGAAGGCCATTGACGACTCGCGGCTTGTGTCGGCGGCCTGCCTTGTCGACCACGGGAAACTCCAAATCCGCGATCGCCTGGCCGATTATCTCGACGTGATCGGCATAAACGAGTATTACGGCTGGTATGATCCGGACTTCGGGAAGCTGCCTACGATCTTCGCCAATTCCAATCCCGGGAAGCCTGTGCTCATCTGCGAATTCGGCGCCGACGCCCGCCTGGGCCAGCGCGGAAGCGTGGACGATCTCTGGACCGAGGACAAGCAGAAACGGCTTTACGAGCAGCAGGTGGAAACATTCAAAAAGTGCCCCTACATCGCCGGAACTACCCCGTGGATACTCTACGATTTCCGCTGTCCCCGGCGCTTCAACCGCTTTCAGGAGGGCTTTAACCGCAAGGGGCTTATCGACGTTGAGCGCAAAATCAGAAAACCCGCTTTTTATGTTATGCGCGATTTCTACGGCGGGATGAAGGAGTAAGGCGTGGATTTTCAACTAACGGCCGCCGACAGGGAATGGGCGGAGGGTATTTTTGGGAAGCTCAATTCCAAACTGAAGGCGGAATGCGGCAGGCTGGGAAACATTATACCATATATACCCAGGGACGGCCGTTATCACGATCTGGATACTCCTGTAGGCATATACTGGTGGACCAACGGTTTCTGGCCGGGCATGCTCTGGCAGATGTACCACGCGACAGGCGATGAGGTTTATCGCGTAACGGCGGCCGCCGCGGAGGAGCGGATGGATGAGGCGCTGGAAGGCTTTGAAGACCTGCATCACGATGTGGGCTTCATGTGGCTTCACACGGCGGTTGCGAATTACCGTCTAACGGGAAGCGTTGATTCCAGGCGGAGGGCCCTCCACGCGGCGAACATCCTCGCCGGCCGCTACAACCCGGCGGGAAAATTCATCCGCGCCTGGAACGGCGAGGACCGCGCCGGCTGGGTTATTATCGACACCATGATGAACATTCCCCTGCTCTACTGGGCCGCCGGGGAAAACCGTGATCCGCGTTATTCGCAAATCGCTCAGTGCCACGCCGACACCGCGCTTGACGTTCTTGTCCGGCCCGACGGCAGTTGCAATCATATCGCAATTCTCTCGCCTGAAACCGGCGCCTGTCTTGAAACACCCGGCGGCCAGGGCTTTGCTCCCGGTTCCTCGTGGAGCCGGGGTCAGAGCTGGGCCCTGTACGGATTCGCCCTGAGTTTCCGGCATTCCGGCCAGGTGAAATATCTGGATGCCGCGAAAAGGATCGCCCATTATGTGCTATCCAATTTCGCCCTGAACGACTGGCTGCCGCTCGTGGATTTTCGCTCGCCGCCTGAGCCTGTTAAACACGATTCCACCGCGGCGATGATAAGCGTATCGGGTCTGCTTGAAATAGCGGAACACTCAGGCGAACATGAAAAGCCGCTTTATGCAGGGGCTGCAATTAAAGTATTGCGGGCCTGCGAAAAAGCTTTCGCTGATTGGAACAGCGAAACCGACGGCATCATCGGCGGCGGAACCGCGGCCTGGCACGGCAGTCCTGATGACACGGGAGTTCCCATCATTTACGGCGACTATTTTTTCACCGAAGCGATACTTCGGCTTTTGGGAAAAGATTTCCTGATTTGGTAGACTGAAGAAATTTACCACGGAGTTACACGGAGGAATTCACGGAGGGCACGAAGATAAAATGAAAGAAGAACATCGCACAGAGGCACAAAGGCACAGGGAAAAAAACCTCGCACAGAGGCACAAAGGCACAGAGGATAGCGCGTAACTACCTGTCTTTTCTTGGGTTTTCTTCTTCTGTTCGTGTGGTTCGTGGTAAAATTCTTGGTCTTCCTCTTCCTCCGTGCAACTCCGTGTGTACTCCAAGCTGTCCATAGGACAGCAAAACTCCGTGGTTTTCTTGGTCTTCCTCTTCCCCCGTGTCCTCCGTTCCCCTGTGTGCTCCGTGCGAGCCTCTTCTTCCCCATGCCCCCGAGCGAGGTCTTCTTTATTTCATGGATATAACTTCATTTCGTTGCACACTGCCAGCGATTATGGCGCATAACCCGGCGCGGAAGTCAAGCGGTAAAAGGCCCGCGATTTCCCGCGCCTGCTTTAGGGCCCCGTCGTCTTCGATTTGATTAAAGAAAAGCAATTTCTTCCCTCGCGCCTTCGCGAAGAGGCTGTCCCCGCCCGCTCCGCCGGTGATGACGGCCGTTATGTGCTCCGGTTTGAGGGTTTCTCCGGCGGCCGCGCCTGTGATGGAAAGGAAAAGGGGCAGCCTGTGAATCAGGCTTTCCGAGATTGGCTTTCCCAGGGGACAGAGGGGCAGTACGCCGACCGTCAGCGTAGTGAAGGCCGGGACCACGGGCTCGTCCGCGGCCCAGGCCTTGAGGGGAAGGCCTCTGGAGCCGTCCCCCTCTATCAGGACAAGATCGTAACCGTCGAACCTTCGGTTCGTGATTATTGCCGATAAAGCAGGTAACGGAAGGGACTCCAGTTTGCCGGTTTTTTCGTTAAAACAACCCGCCAGGGTAATTCCCGGAATTGGATTTTTAGTAATACCTTCTGTAATACCATCGTAATACCTGTCGTAGAGTTTTTCTTCCGGTGGCGGAACGAGCATTTTTGTTGTCGGCGTGACGAGGATTTTGCGCCCGGCCACTCGCGAGTGGTCGGATGACGCCAGACGCCAGATGAGCGAAGTTTTGCCGCCTGAGCCAATGACCGTTACCACCGCCGGGTTTCCCGCGACGCCGTCCCCGAAGAGCAGGTCTTCAAACCAGGCGCTTAATTCCATCACGCAATTATTACGCCGTATTCTTTCCTGGCGGTAACTTTTCCTATGATAGCCGCGGCGGGATCGTCCCGGCGTATCGCGTCGCATAACTCTTGCGCCGCGTCACTCGCAACCGCGATGAGAAGCCCGCCCGAGGTCTGCGGATCAAAGACAATTTCGCTTAACGCGGGGGACAGGGCCGAGATGTCCGCGTTCCCTTCCATGAACTTCCTGTTCCGGCCGCCGCCGCCGGTGACGTAGTCGTCCTCCGCGAAACCGAGCGCGCCCGGCAGGATGGAGAGGGAAGCGCTGTCTATAACCAGGGTGTGCTTTCCGGCAGCCATCTCCGACGCGTGGGCCGCGAGGCCGAAGCCGGTCACGTCCGTGCAGGCGTGGACGCCGTCACTGGCAATCATTTTTTCGGCGGCGTAGCGGTTGAGCCGCTGCATGGAATCCGTGGCCGCCTTCACCGTCTCGCCAGACGCCGCGCCGTCCCGGAAAGCCGCCATCACAAGGCCGACTCCCAGGGCCTTGGTGAGGATGAGGGCGTCCCCTTCCCGGCAAGAATCGTTTCTGAGCAGTCTCTTCGGGTCGATGAGGCCGGTTACGGCGAGGCCGTACTTCGGCTCGTGATCGTAAATCGAGTGCCCGCCGGCGATAAGCGCGCCGGCCTCCATTGCCTTCGCGGCCCCGCCCGAGAGAATTTCGCCCAGGATTTTCTTGTCGAGTTTTTCCGGGAAGCAGACCAGGTTAAGCGCGAAGATGGGCCGCCCACCCATGGCGTAAACATCGCTTAAGGAATTCGCGGCGGCTATCATCCCGAAAAGGTACGCGTCTTCCACCATGGGTGGGAAAAAATCCACCGTGGAAACCAGTGCCGTTTTCTCGTCAAGGCGGTAAACCGCCGCGTCGTCCCGTCCGTCGAAGCCCACCAGCAGGCGGTTCTTTTCCTCTGGCGGGATGTTTTTTGCCACGGAGAATTCGGCGTTGAGGCCGGAAAGAATCTCCCCAAGTTCCCCCGCGCCAATTTTGGCGCCGCACCCGCCGGACGTGCAGGTCGATAAAAGGCTTATATTACTCATATTTTAGTATATCACTTTTTTTCAAAAAAACCCAAAAAGTGATTGACATAAATATGCGAAAATAAGTAAATTTATGCAAATTGAGCCATTTCCAAAACTAAAAAAGTTTTGGAAATGGCTTCGGAAAACCAGCTTTTTAGCTGGTTTTCCACCAACTTAGGAGGATGATTAAAAATGAAAAGAAAGGTTGTTTTAGCGGCGGTTTTGGTATTACTGGTTTTGTCCACCGGGCTTTACGCGGGCGGAAACCGGCAGTCCGGCGGGTTAACCCTTAAACCGGGGGTACTTCAAATAGGCATGGAAATCGGCTATCCGCCCATGGAGTATCTGGCCGCTGACGGAAGAACCCCCATCGGCTTTGACGTGGAGATGGGGAAGGCAATCGCGGCGAAAATGGGTCTTCAGGCGGAATTCATCGACACGGCCTGGGACGGAATCTTCGCGGGGGTCGATACGAACAAGTACGACTGCATCATTTCATCAGTGACGATTAACGACCAGAGGCTGGCGGCGCATAATTTCAGCAAGCCCTATATACAGAACACCCTCGCCATTGTTCTCCTCAAAGGCTCCGGCCAAAATATACGCTCGCCCCAGGATCTCGCCGGCTTGAACGTCGCCTATCAGGCGGAAACAACGTCGGATGATTATATGGCGGATCTTGCCGCGGCGGGTTTGAGGTTCACGCCCCGTGAGTATGACCAGGTAATACACGTCTTTCCCGAACTCCAGCTTGGACGGGTTGACGCTGTAATGACGGACCTTCTGGTCGCTTTTGAGTACGTGGGCCAGGCGAACAGCCCCTTCGAAATTGTCTGGAGGGGCGGCGAAGAGGAATTCGGTATCTGTATAAAGAAAGGGAACGACGCTTTGACCACGGCCATCAACAACGCCATTGATTCGCTCTTCACCGACGGAACCATGTATAAGCTTTCAATGACTACCTTTGGAATGGATATGGTTACAGCGGTACGAAAGTAAGACAGGAAAGTAAAGCAGGGAAGATAAGGCTGCATGGATACGATTAAAAGAATGATTTCATGGATGCCCCAGCTTCTCGCTGGGGCACAGGTTACCATCTCGTTGACGGTGCTTGCCGTCTCCGCAGGACTGGTGTTGAGCCTTTTTCTCGCGTTGGGGAAGATGTCCAAAAACATCGTCGTGAACAAATTCTGCAGCGGCTATGTTTTCTTTTTTCGGGGCACTCCCCTTTTGATGCAGCTCTTTTTTATCTATTACGCGCTGCCCATGTTCGCCCCGGTTCTTACGATTAACAACCGTTTCCTCGCGGCCTTCATCGCGTACACTCTCAACTCCGCGGCTTACTGCGCGGAGATCATACGGGCCGCGATTCAGAGCATAGACAAGGGCCAGTTCGAGGCGTCACGCGCTTTGGGCCTGACCTACGGCCAGACCATGCGGCTGGTGATCGTGCCGCAGTCCATCAGACGGCTCATCCCGCCTGTCGGCAATGAATTCATCATGATGCTCAAAGACGCGTCCCTCGTGTCCATGATCGCGTTAGTCGACATTACGAAGGTGACGAGAAACATCGAGGGCTCTACCCGTTCGGCTCTTGTCTACATTCCCGCGATGATCCTCTATTTGATCATCACCGCGGTATTCACGTTTATCTTTCACAAAGCCGAAAAGAAATATTCTGTGTATGAGTGAGATGCCATGTCAATGATAAAAACCATCGGGGTATACAAGACCTTCCACGGCAAAAACGGACGGGGGCCGCTTGAAGTCCTCAAAGACGTTTCCCTTACGCTGGAACAGAAAGACGTGGTCTGTATTATCGGCCCTTCGGGGGCCGGGAAGTCCACGTACCTGCGTACCCTCAACCGGCTTGAAAGAATAGACGAGGGAAAAATATACATTGAAGATCATCTCCTGTTTGACTGTCATAACGGGCACAACCAGGTCAAGATGCACGTTGATGAGCGCAGCAAGATCCTGCACGAGGTGGGCATGGTTTTCCAGCGTTTCAATCTTTTTCCCCACAAGACCACCCTGGAAAACGTGATGCTTGCCCCGGTTCATGTGCGAAAACTCAAGCCCGAAGAAGCCCGTGAAAAATCGAAGAATATCCTTGAACGGGTGGGCCTTGGAGACAAGTTCAACGTTTATCCTTCCCAGCTCTCCGGGGGGCAGCAGCAGCGGGTCGCGATAGCGCGGGCACTGGCCATGGAACCGCGGATCATGCTCTTCGACGAGCCTACCAGCTCCCTGGATCCGGAACTCGTGGGGGAGGTGTTAAGCGTAATGAAGCAGCTCGCCGAAGACGGCATGACAATGCTGGTGGTGACCCACGAAATGGGCTTTGCGCGTGAAGCCGCCGACAGGGTGGTTTTTATGTGTGACGGGGTCATTCTGGAAACAGGGGAACCCCACGAAATCTTTTCCAATCCAAGGCATGAGAGAACCCGCCAATTTCTGCAAAGCGTTTTGTGAAGTCCCGGTCACAGAAGAATTTAACCACAAACCACACAAACCTTACGAACTCGTACTTTCTCATGCTTCTTTTTGTTCGTGAGGGTTCGTGACGAACCGAAGGTTCGAAGTTCGTGTCGTTCGTGGCAAATTTCTTCTTTATGTTAGTTCTTATTCGTGTTGTTCGTGGTAAAATTTCTTATTATGATATAGTATCATTACTGAGGAGATCACAATGGACGAAAACGATCTTGTCCCCATAACCCCAAGGGATGTGCTTGTGAAGCTGGGGACTTCCGCCATAGCCCATCTAGCCGGGGGCGCATTGTTCTTTGTTATGGCGATGGGTGTCAGGTTCAGGATTCCGGGGATTATTCTTTCCATCGGCGCCCTGGTTCTTGGAGGCGGCGCGCTCTTATCAAAGGACAGGGAGGATAAAAAACCGGGCCTCATCATTACCGCCGCAGGTGTGCTTGGAATGGTTATCCAGTTTGGCATTCCCATACTCAGACCGTTAGCGGTTTTTGCCCTTGGCCTGGGCGCGATTGGTCTTATCGCGTCGGGAATCTGGAAAGGTATTCAATATCTGCGGGGTTTAAAGACCAGGCAATAAAGAGCCCCGCGGCAAGCCACGGGATTCTTCGTTGGAGAGGAAATTTATTATACCGGCGGGGTCAATACCCCGCCTTCCAATAAACCGGGGGTGTCG
>JGI24698J34947_10001822_pt1 | contig 11363 bp, 18 predicted proteins | sample TergutMp193P3_FD_34947 | JGI IMG/M metagenome (IMG submission 34947)
AACGAATATAGCAAAGTGGATTTCACCCTGTCAATAGGGCATTTTAGGGGATTTGAAGCGAATTTAGGTGAAATCTTGCGGAGTTAAAGGGATAAGTCCCATAGGATAGGCATCAACCACACAAAACGAACAGTTTAGGCTTTGATTACTCAAATTTCAGTAACCAAAACCCGTCCTGAATAGTCCTGTCCGAGCTCAGGGTTTTACCCTAAAATTTAATTTTCTGAAATTTTATATTAATATATATATTAATATACTTTTTTAAATTGCCTTAAATTACTTGTCAGAAAACGCAGAATCCGTTGTCTATTAATTTTACACAATAAAACCTTATGCCCCTATTGTTTTCCATGTGGCTATTTGGATCCTTAGTGCTATAATTTGATTTTATGGCACAAAATGGCTTTATGATAACATTTGCTTCAGAAGTCCAGTTTAGTTTCATAAAACTTCCAAAATTATTCAATCTGGAGTACCGCCAGTGCGTTAAGTGGGGTTTGGGGTTAGATCATTAGGGTCAAGGGTAAGAATATCAACTGACGAAGAGTTTTTCACGAAATTCACAGAGTATTTCATCCTCATCAGAATATAAGAAATGTTGAATCTCAGCATCTAGGCACTGTAAAATATACCACTCATTGTCATTGAGCCAAGCATTAGTTATAGTATACTCGCCCCCTTGTACCATCATTTTAATGGAATCTTCCTTAATGGAAATTTTAGCACAAAATTTCTTTCCTCTGAGAGTAAAATAAATCTCTTTCGGATACCCATAACCTATTTTACCATCACGCTGAACATATTGGCTTTTCTTGCTACGGCAATAAACCACCTTATCAATTTCATAAAAATCTACTTCATACTTACATTTTCGATTAAAACAAACTCGATACCCTTCATCTTCCCCCAGATAATCTTCGCAAGTCAGATGACAGAAATACCTTTTTCTTTCCATACTTAACATAATGCTGTAGGTCCTTAAATAGAATGAATATTATTTATCATAATACCGAAATTCACTAAAATTTTCTGGAAAACAAAAATTTAAAGTCCTAGGAACACTCAGCAGTCTTCCATACTGAAGTAGTATTTTTGCCTCCGACGTATTCACCATTATCAAGAGTTTTTTGAGTCAGGGGCATATTAACGGCATCTTCCTGGACTTCTTGTACTCTCCCATCTTTTCTTTTGGCCATAATAATAATGTTTCTATAACCACCTTTACTGAGTCTAGTTGCCTTGTCTGGTAGTATAGAGATTTCAATATCTGAAATTTCGTTTATTTGTTTTTGAGCGGGTTTTAATATTTTTTGACTTAAGTGGTAATATTCCTGATAATAATCAGAAAGTTCCATGCTCTTTATTAACCCCATAATTGGCATTATTCGCTTCCCTTTTGCATCACCTTTCAAATTTAAATTTTGTTTAGCAAACATATATATTCTTCGTGCACACATATTCATTTTAAACATTGACTCTACTTCAACCATTGTAAAATTTCCCTTGTTCACCAGGTCCAGTAGAAAATCCGCCATTTCAGGAGTAAAACTCACCTCAAAAACACCATTAGTATACTCAGTAGCCCTAGTCACCCAGTTACGCACTTCATAAACAACTTCGGTCTTACCAGGCTGCTCTAATGGAGATAAAACCCTCCTTATTTTACGACTGGCAAAATCTTCAAACATTGCTCGTAATTTAGGAAGACTATCTAATTTTGTCAATTTCATGAGATCAGCTTTAGAATACCGTATGGTTCTAAACTCAATGTCATAATGTTTGACATTTCTCAGCAAATCCAAAAAGATGCGGCATTGAGGCTCAGAAAGGCTAAATTCGGCATTTATCAAAAAATTGTGTATGCCATGTTGATAGACTGAATTAATAAAATACTTGTGACTCATAATAAAACCCCTTGAAAGAATTAAAGAGAAAGGCAATAATTCAAATATAGCGACAAAAAGGCTAAAATAAAAGCAAGACAAATTTATTCTTAATAGATGTCAAGATTAAATTCTCGGAAATTTGGGTATAAACTTTGGAAATTTGGGTATAAACGATCAGAAATCACCAATAGAATCAAGGGTTTTAAGGCTCTAAACTAGATTAAACTAACAAGCGACACGTCAAAACCTGAAAATAGCCCATTTTTCACACAGTTCATTATACAATTCTAATAACATCAGTCAATTAAACTTGCCTTTTGTAACTAATTAGCCCATCATTAATAGCAAAATTTGGCATTATAGGCGCTATACTAGGTCTTAGAGGCAACTATAGGCCGTATACCCATATGGGTAAATAGAATGAAACCTTATAGGCTTCTGGCTACTCAAATTAAATTCTGTAAGGAAAGAAGTCTATTCCGGTAGGATTATAAGTCAAATATAAATAGACTTCCGATATTTTGCATTAAAATTCTAACCCCCGGAAACTTCACGATATTCCATTTACCTCAGTTCCCATAGACCTGATACCTCAGTTCCCATAAAAATAACTCATAAAAATTGAGTCTTTTACAAAATTAAATCCCTATTATTCCTCAATTTCAATTAAACCTATTTCATAGAATAAAAACATAATCATCCTCATAGAATATTTTGTCTCCTTTAATTTCCGTAGAAATCCATAAAATTTAATTTCCGTAAAAATGACAAAAATCTATCTTTTCCATTTACCTGAAATAACGAAAATTTGGCCTCAAAATTTTATCCTACAAAATTTAAGAAATTGATAAATCCTACCCCAGAAGATTCAGATAAAAAGCCATATTGCTATCAGGTAATTATTTTTAAAAGGAAAAATATGAGTAATAAAGAATTGTCATGTCAGACTTGTATTCAGAAAGAAGAGGGTGGTAGGTATTTCTATAACCCTCAAGAAAGAGTTTATTTATGCAAGAGATATGGAATTGTAATAGATGAATATATAATTTCAGGTCTAAGGTACTCAGGTTGTACTTTAGAAAACAATAACCAATAAAGGAGAATGTTATGGATAACTTAAGAGAAGATTTTAAGGAAGCCTTAAATGAAATAGGAACTGAAAGGGTAAAATCTCTATTAAATGCTATGAAGATAAATAAAGTGGGGTATATAGGGTCTAAAGACTTAAAAGAAGACCTAGAAGTTATAAAGCTAGTTAGTGAAGTTGTCAGTTATACTGGTTCAAATAGGATAAAATCTGATTCTATCAATGAAAGGTTAGATGACTTAGAAGAGNCTATAAAAACTAGCATAGGATATGACAACAATTTTAAAAAGATAATTAATGAAAAATTAGCTGATATGGATGAAAAGTTAANCCTCAAAGGAGTTCAATTAGGAAAGGATCTGGATCCAATACTTTCATCTCTTTGGAAAGAAATTAATGCAATAAAGAAGAAAATTGTAAAGATGGAAAAGGAGTTTAAAATAAAATCTGATTTTGTTGATGACTTAAAATCTAAGATAAATGAAGAAGTACCCTCTATTCTTAAAGAAGTATGTAAAGAGATTGAGAAGAAATTTTCATCTCTTTGGAAAGAAGTTTATGGTGTAAAGGATAGAATTCTAGATCTGGAGAAAAGGAAGAAATGACATATAAACCTTATTTTAATATAGCTAATAATAGATTAGAAGATTATCTAATATCCTTAGATTGCAGTTCAGATAGAAAAGACTGGGACAATTCTAAGATGATTAGAGAAGAAATTGCTAAAATAGTATCTGAACTTGAATATGAAATTAGAGAGGAATTAGAAACTAAATATGAAAGTCAGATAGAAGACTTAAATGATGAAATTAATAAATTAGAAGAAGAGGAAGAAAAACTTGAAGTAGCAAAGAAAAGATTAATTGNTAAAATTATNGANTTAGAGNCAAAACTCAGGAAAACCCAGAAAGTTCTGGAAGATGAAACTGGTGAAATTATTGANTTTTTGAAGATAGCCAGATAAAACGTTATTTTCCGTAGAAACTGAGGTTATCATTAGTTATGAATAATGACATTATTATATTACTGTTATCCGGGTCTATTTTTACCCTATTATTCATTGGAAGTATTGTTAAAGACTTTATTGCAAGTAGAGGTAGAAAATGAGTAAAATGAAAGAATTAGACGAGATCTTAACAGTTCCTGATGTTATCCAAGGAAAAATGGTATTAGAAGGATTATTCGGAGAAATAAGGTTAAGAGGGTTATTTAGGGGTAAAGATATTCTATCTGAAGACTGGTACTATGGTGGACTGGTACAGGAAACTCCTGATAGATACTTTCTTGTTCAGGCAATAATAAAAGAATCTACCCTGGCGTATAGGGAAGTAGCAGAAAAAACCATATGTCAGTGTACCGGTCATTATGCAAGTAATGGAAAGGGAAAGATAGTCCCCTTATTTGAAGGTGATATTGTTTCCTATCCAAATGAAAGAGACCTGGGTTATGGAAAAATATTTTGGGATAAAAGTAAGGCTAAATTCTATATCAGATATGAAAGAACAAGTGAAATTGGTAAGATAGATTTAGTTTCAAGCAGTGAATCCATAGTAGTCGGCAATATATTTGACGATAAATACTTATTTTCATAAGTTATGAATAATTCAGAAAAGTTCAAAAATAACAAAGGAGATTTTATAAAAATAACTAATAGGTAAGAACACCCTGGATCACAGGGCAACTCAACATCACTGAGGAGACTACAGTCCAGCTGGCCTTTAAGGAACTGTTGTGTAGTAAGGGAGCAACCATTAAGTAGTTATAGGTATAAGTCTCCCACCAGGAGAAGAACTCCTGAATTTATATGAAAATATAAATTGATAGACACGTTTTATATGGAAGACAAAAGACGTGTGCAGACCACCACTGGAAATGGATATTGCCTGAAAAAGTTAATTTTTAACATATTATAGAATAGGAGTAAAAATGAGTAAAAAGAATATTTCTAGTATTGAGTTAGAAAAGAAAGAAGTTTTAGAAAATATTGCTAAAGCAAAAGAAAAGGAGATTTTAATAAAAACTTTTGCTGAATCGATAAATACTATAACGATTAAATATATGACATCCGTAAATAAATATATAAAAGAAGGAAGAGATATTTTTAGTGAAGGATTTTTAGACCTTTTGGAAAGGATAAAAACTACCAGAGAAATTGGGGCTCTTTATCAGGATAAAGTAAAGGTAATGGGATTAGAAGAAAGTGTTGAAGAATTGAAAAGAGACATTAAACTGTTAAAAATTAAAATTAAGGAAAGTGGGATATGACTGATANAGCTATTTTAGTAATTACGATAATTTGCCTATTGATACTTGCTATCATGCTATTTTACCTGGTATATAACTCCAGTAGGGATAGGCAAAATTTGCCTAGTAATGAAAATAAGGCAGAAGACAGGGCTCTCTATAAAGTTCAATATCGAGATCCTTTTGAAAAGGAATTTGAAATATTTTTAGCAACAATATCAAAAGAAACTGATGATTTTAGAATGGCGATAAAGGCATGGAATGAGTATGTCGAGGAAAGGTTAAAAGAAGGGAATGCCTATGTTGAAGAAGAAGAAGAAGAAATAGCAGATTGAGGTTGTTTTCCGTAGAAACATAAATTATTTTGTTTATGAAACCGGAAATTAACCTTAAAACAGGAAAAACCATGAAAATTATCAAAAATTGGGAAAATGACAAGATTCAAATTGAATTATCACGAAAAGACCTTGAATCTATCGGACGCGCAGTTGATGAGAATGACCCTATCAGCAAAGGTGCATTAGTTTACAATATTGAAAGATTATACTCAGGGAAAATACCCATAAAAGGAAAAAGGTTAGAATCATGGAAAACTGGCTATAAGGCTAGCTTGGACGCCACTTCTGAATACACAAAAAGAAAAGAAGCATTAAAGACCCTCTGTAAAATAAGTGGGGCGGATTGCCAGAGCAAGATTAGATCCGACTTTTGGGGTTTAAAAACAATAGAAGACATCAAAAGATGGGATAATACTGTAAAAACATTTTGTACTAATTGTCAGTATGATTGTGGATTTGCTAAAACCATTAATGACCTGGGGCAAAACTTACGTATTCCTGAGTTACCCATAAGCCCTGTCTCTTTGTATAAGCACAAAAAGACAAAAAATGTGGAATTAAATAGAGTTTATCAGAAAATGTCAGAAATGGAAAAAGGAATCTATAAAGAACATGGACAAATTAATAAAAGCCCATATAGGAATTTTAAGTGGCGAATAGATTATTCTAAACTAAGTGGTGAAGTATCTTGAGAGTAAGTACAAATTTCCGTAAAACCTTGATTTATTTTGTTTAAAATAATAACCTTAAACAAAAGGAAACTATAATGAAAACACTAGAAGGTAGCGATTTTTTGAATGCTAGGGTAGAATTCACCCCATACGAATTTAAATGGATAGCATATGCTTTGGCATCCTGTGATGAGTTACGCAAAGAAGATGGACCATTTCTGTCCTATTTAGAAAATAACCTAAATCGAGTGGAAGCCGGACTCCCCACAATTACTGAAGAAGAGTTTATGTCCAAAAACCAAAATTCTCTTATTAGGGCCATAAAACACTATGAGGACAATATCACTACGTATAAAGACATAAATGGAGATGAAATTGTTAAAATCCTTGAAGATAAAGTTCAACATCTTAAAGAAATGCTTAAATAATTTGATGTGGGGGCAACTATGCCCTCACTCCTCTCTGGCCGCTCTATCAAATTCAATGCCCCAAGGAGTCCGTTGTCCTTGACTATCTTGATACCTTTTACCTAATGAGGTTTCAGGATTAGTCTTGTTATCAACAAACTTATTTATTTTATTGTATGCATTTTGTGCATCCGTGGCTTGAAGATTATTCTGGTTAATAGCATCAGGTTTACTTGAGCCTGTAATGATTCTTTTATTTCGGGCATTAAGAGCATTTTTAAACGCTTTTCCTTTCGCCACCCTAACAACTGCTCCGACAAAAGCACCTGTCACTTCATCGACTCTAATGTACTTTTCTAAAATCTCACTTGCAACACTCATAAAATACCCCTCTTAAAAATGGCGAAAACATAGATTTTACTTATAATATAATGCGGAATAGCAAAAATTACAAGTTTTACCAGAAATTTTGACTTAATTTGCATATTACAATATAGAATAACTTTTATGTGAAAAGTGGTAACTTTTCCGTAAAAACTGAAGTTATTATTAAAGTAACTTTACTGCTCACTGCATAAAAGATTAAACTTTAACAATAATAACTTTTTAATAGCAAGGAAGCTTATAATGATTAAAACAATATTTCTTTATTCCGAATTAGAAGTTGGTGAAAGATACTTTGTCGTTACCACGACTGTAAATAAAAATAAAGACTATCAGGAAGGGCATTACTGGAAAAGCTATGTAACTACGGAGAGGCTTATTAAAGTCATTAAAAAAGATGGAAAGAAAATAAAATGGCATAATATCGGATGTAATTGTACCTCAGAATGCGATAGAGACACATTCGAGCATAGTTTTGTGGCTATCGCTAACCTTACTGAAGCGGAGGCTTCCTGTGCTGCATCCGCGTGGGAAAGAGCAAATATGAGGGAAGATATTTAACTTTTTAATAGTAGGAAAGGAAATTAAAAATGAGTGATATAGTTTTAACTGATGAGTATGAAAAATTATTAATAGAGACATTCCGGCGCTTATCGACCACCAGTCGTGTGAGGGTGTTAGACTTTATTCTGGAATATGAGGGCAGGTGGAGAAAGAAATTGCAGAAGTTTCGTGAATCTGTAAAAGAGACTATGTGTAAAAAACGCCAGGAGCCTAAAGAAGATATAGCTGAGCCCCAAAAAGACTCTGCAACTGTGATGTATTATTCACTTGATAGCCTTTCTGCGGATAAGAAAGATTCTCCTCACAATAAGGAAGAATCTCCTACTGTGGCAAATCTTGAAGTTAATTCAGAGAGAATAGAAGAAGTCATGGATTCTATTGAAGAACAGACTAAGCCTATAGTACCGGAAACCGCGTTAGTTTCTGAAGAAGAACTTAAAAAGGCATCTGAGGGATTAGAAAACTTTACGGTCTTTAATGCAAATATATTGAATAGTCCTGATTCAGATGAAAACACTACTATAGGCCCTCCTCCTGAAATGAAAAAGTTTACTCCTGAACAAAAGGAAGAAGTGAAGAAGGAAATTGATGAAAAAATAACGGATGTCTTATCTGGTCTTCACCAGAAGCCTGAATATGTCCAGCTTGTAGATATAAGAGATGGTCAAGCCTATAAAACTGTCCAAATCGGTAATCAGGTTTGGTTTGCTGAAAACCTCAGATATAGTACAAAAAATGCTCAGCAGGCCGGAAACCCTCATCCTTTAGCTGGTCTTTTGTATAACTGGGATGATGCTAAAATTTCTTGTCCTGAAGGTTGGCATTTGCCTACAGAGGAAGAATGGAAAGAGCTTTTTGATTATCTTAGGCCGCATAAAGAATGTAAAGACATGACAGCGGTCATTTTGAAGTCAAGTGACCCTGAATCCTGGGCTAATGGGGGCTGTGGAAAGAATGTTGTAGGTTTTGATGCAATTCCCACGGGTGTTGATAAAAAAGATGTAGCATGGTGGACCGCGACGGAATTTGGTGATAGAGATGAGGTTGTGCAATTTTGTATGCAGTCTGATGATGATAGCATAGCTATAGGCGTGGTTAATAAGAATATAATATTAAAATCAGTTCGTTGTGTAAAAGATTAAACTTTAACAATAAAGGAGGGAAGTATGGAGTGGAGATGTTGTTTAAAGAAGGTTTATGAGGAGACAGACGGAACGTGTCAAGAAATGGCAAAACGTTTGGATAAAGAAGAATTGTCAAAAGAGAGTAGATTAATGTGTTATAAATACCTATTACCGACACTTGACAGTTCTGGAAAACCTAGGAAATTTGATATAGCATTAATATCATAAAAATAACTATTAACATTAAATGAAGGAGTATTAAAATGCAAAAGTCAATAACGATTACTTTTGAGGACAGAGGCCAGTTGTTAGAACTTAGAGATTTTGCCCAAATTATTTACAACAAGTATCGGCCAACAGCAGAAGATGCTGGGTTGGAACATCTTTTAGATACAATTAAATTTATTAATGAACAAGTCGGGGCGTCAGAAGATTCTCACTTTAGTTGTTATCTTACCGAAGCACAACGTGCACAAGTAAAGTCTGAGGAGGAATGCCTACAAAAAGTTTTGCAGGAAGAGGCAGAGGACAAAAAAGTGTGTGAAGAATACCATAGAAAACTAAAGGTTGTAGGGTAGTTATAATATTTAACTTGTAAGGACATCCTGGATCACAGGGAAACTCAACATTACTGAGGAGACTACAGCCCAGCTGGCCAGTAAAGGAACTGTTGTGTAGTAAGGGAGCGGCCGTTAAGTAGTTATGGGTATAAGTCTCCCATCAGGAGAAGAACTCCTGGATTTATATGAAAATATAAATTGATAGAACTCATTCTTTAACGATGTGTTCAGAAGAAGAGTTTCAGGCATGGAAAGAGGGAAAATTAGCTCTTAATGGGGAGACAAATAAGTTTATAAGCAAAAAAGAGGCGGAGGAGCGGTTAGAGGGCACCCCTGAAGATGAGTGGGTAGCTTGTGATATGTATGGTAGCTATGAAGCATGGTATGATTATGTGTCAGAGAGATACGAAGATTTTGAAGAAGAGCATATCACGCCGAAAGGGGAAAAAGTAATCGCTTTTGGTTATTATGGAAGTGATTATTGACATAAGGCATATGACACTGCACAGCATGGCTACGTGAAAGTCGTAGAGTGCCACGGATGATAACCGTCAGCAAGTAGTGAGGAGCGAAAGCTGTGAGATGCAGTATGAGTGTGCCTTTTTATTAAAACCAGAATAAAAGTAAAAAGTGTTGTATTGTAGTATAAACATTTAATTTAAAATTTCTACTATTGTAGAGGAAAGAGGCTAAAATGGAATTGAAGAAATTAGTTGTGAGGGTAGCCAGTTTAACTGGTTTAGGCGTTATTTTAATTGTCATAGGTGTTTTGGCTATGGAATCAAGGCCATCACCGAGTACAAATGCGGCTACTGTACTGAAAAATGAGACAAAATCTATGTCAGAACAACAGCAGTCCCTTATAGCTAAACAACCTGTGCCTAAAATTGAGTATAGCACAGCAAGGGACGCTCTTATTGAAAGAACTAAGAAATTTGCGGATCCTAATAAAATAGGCTACCTTTATATGTTTGCAGGCAATGTGCCTATCGGCTTTTATGTCGTCAAAGGCCCTGTTGTGAGCCTCAATACATACTTAACGCCAGACCAACAGCTTGTTAGAGGTTATTCTGGCGGTACATCGGGAGTGGATTATGTAGTGGACGCGCCCGATATTGACGGCACGTATGGCAGCAAATCTGATAGCGAATACTTTTTTATAACAGTGGAAGGTATTTACGTACAAAGTAATCAAAAATACGCTTATTTTGACCAACCTATGAAACTGACGGTACAACCGCTTTTGGTTGCGGATGTCAAAAAGTAAAGTAAAAACTTAATATAGTCATCTTTACCCGCTTTGATAAGACTATTAAAATAAAACTAAGCGGGGGTGATAGGTTCCACTGTCATCGCCATTAGAGGGTCTCCTTGGCAACAGGGACCCTCGTCTATTAACCTATAGGAGAAAGTTATGCTTGACGAAAAAGGCCGTGAATTAATTGATAATGATAGAATTGACTATGATTTTAGAGCAACTAAAGAAATGCAAGAGAGGGGTAAGTTTAGCATTTGGCGTATACAAGACAGTCTGGCGAAAGATCGTGAGTTTTTATTATTCTTAGACGCCGGAAGTGGCATGTGTTCTTTGTCATTTGAAGGAAAAATAGAGGGGTTTGAAGGAAAGGAACGGTCATCAATAGGTATCAAGAGGTCTACCTATGATGCTTTGTATGATGATCTTTATAGACATAATAAAAACAATGGCAATCATAGAACCATATTTTCAGACCCTGTTGAAGAAAGATTATTCCGTGAGTATGAGGATTTTAAGGATAAACAAATAATTCAGAAGAAGGAGATTTAAAATGGATTTAAACATTTGGAAAATTTTAGCAATTTTATTTGCTGTTATAATTTTGGGAGTCGCCTTAAGAATTGCGTGTTTTCCGATAAACACAATTTCTAAGGGCATGGGTGTCGCAGAAGATGTAAGAGATAAAACTCTTACAGGCGATAATGCAATATACAATTATGAGTGGTTTAAAATGCAAGAGGCTTCTATAAAACAACTCGTGGAACAAGAAACCCGTGCTATTGCTACTGCAAAGAATCTTCGGGAGTCTTTGGATACTGATAGATCCAAATGGGACTGGGT
>JGI24698J34947_10001823_pt1 | contig 11361 bp, 11 predicted proteins | sample TergutMp193P3_FD_34947 | JGI IMG/M metagenome (IMG submission 34947)
TATAATATAAAAAGGAGATGTAAAATGAACAAGATTTTTTGGTTCAGAGCTATGGGTATCTTGATGTTCCTCGCTATGATAGCGGTTTTTAGCGTTATTGCGATGCTCTTGTGGAATGCCCTTATGCCGGAGATTTTTGGGCTTAGTGCCCTTAGCTATTGGCAGGCGGCGGGGTTGCTGGTGCTGGCGCGGATTCTTTTCGGAGGATTGGGGCTGGGGCATTGGGGGGCACGTGGAGGGCACGGTTTCCACCACTATCACGGGAACGCCTTGCGTGAAAAATGGCTGAACATGAGCGATGAAGAACGTAAAGAGTTTCTGCGTTCCAACTGGAAACACCGGAAATTCTCTCATTTTCACGGTTTTTTTGACGAGCAGCCCGGCGAGAGCAAAGGAGGTGAAAATGAACATAGCTAAGTGGCTGTTTCTTCACAGAAAAAGCGTGCCCGGCAGCGAGGGTGCCTCTTGCGGCAGGTGCAGGTGGTGCAAAAAAGATATGTGCAAAGTTTATAGGAAAAGATATGCTGAACAGCAACGACCAGCGGGCTAGACCCGGTGAGCCGCCGAGGTCTGTGGGATTACAGTTTCTCACCACGCATTATATAGACGAGGCGGAAAATGTTGATGACGGAAAGATAAGGTGTATATGGACTACCCTTAGTACTTGTTGTTGTGATGCCTGTTCATGGGGTAAAAAATATAGCGAAAGGAGCGTGAAATTCTATATTTAATAATCTGGTTGGAAAAAATAGGAGAAAAATATGGAGTACGCAGCTAAATTAAATAGAATCGCCAAGGCATTTGGCAAATACTTGAAAATTAAACTGGCATGAGAGTATTTATGCAAGAATCCTACATTCAAAATCTATTCGCAGAACGCATCGGCGGGAGTAAATTCGGCAAGGATACCGTTCTTTACAAATTTGAAAAAATTAAAAGGGCGCGCAGAGAGGCACAAGCAAAGCGTCCCGATTTTCCAATAATAGACTTGGGGGTCGGCGAGCCGGACTGGATGGCAGATAGGATTGTTATAGGCCGTCTGCACAGGGAAACCCTTAAATGGGAAAACCGGGATTACGCAGACAACGGCATAAATGCGTTCAAGCAGGCGGCAGCGGCATATCTTGAAAATGTTTATGGCGCTAAGGATATAAACCCCGACACGGAAGTAAACCATTCCATCGGCTCAAAACCCGCCCTTGCGATGATGGCTCAGGCCTTTATAAACCCCGGCGATATTTGCCTCATTACGGTACCCGGCTATCCAATTATGGGAACGATGACAGCCTGGCTCGGCGGCGCAGTGCATAAACTCCCGCTTACGGCAGAAAATAACTTTTTGCCTGACCTGTCAAAAATTCCGGCAGATCTTTTGGAAAAAACAAAACTTCTCTACATAAATTACCCGAACAATCCTACAGGCGCAGTTGCGACAAAAGAATTTTTTGAGCAGGTGGTTGAATTTGCAAAAAAGAACAGTTTGATAGTTGTTCAAGACGCAGCCTACGCCGCATTGACATTTGACGATTACAAACCTCTTTCCTTTCTGAGCGTGGAAGGCGCGAAGGATGTCGGCGTGGAAATACATTCCCTTTCAAAAGCCTTCAACATGACCGGCTGGCGTTTGGGTTTTGTCGCCGGCAACGAAAAAATTGTCAAGGCCTTTGCCTCAGTCAAGGACAACAACGACTCCGGCCAGTTCAAAGCCATACAACTTGCGGGTTGCGAGGCGTTAGCTCACACGGAAATCACCGAAAGAACCGCCCAAAAATATTCTCGCCGCCACAACCTGCTCGCAGAAGTATTGAATTCCGTGGGTTTTAAAGCCACAAAACCCAAAGCCTCCTTTTACCTTTACTGTCAAATTCCAAAATGCATTAAGGGCGGGCCTGAATTTGCAAACGCAGAGGAATTTTCCCAGTGGATGATTCTGGAACACAGCATTTCCACCGTCCCCTGGGACGATGCCGGCTCTTTTGTACGCTTTAGCGTTACATATAAAGCAGATAGCGAAAAAGAGGAGCTGGAGATTATGAAAGAGATAAAGCGGCGGCTCGGCAGAGTTGGATTTGTATTTTAATCAAAAGAGGAGTTATATGTTGAAATTTCTGTTCCTTGCGATTCCGGTGCTTTTCATGTTTTTCAGTTGTGACGGCGAAAGCAGAAAAATAAAGAAATATACCGACAAACCGGCTTCGGTAATGTTTGAGGATTTAAAAACGCTATATACCGAAAAGTCGCGAAAAATAATGGAATTCGGAGCAAACGAGGCTTTTTCCCTTATCATTAAAAACCAAAAGGAATTTGAACAGGCAATAGAAAAAATCAAAAAGGCAAACAATATGTCCGATGTTATATCCGAAGTTGCGGACAACCTGACCAGAATTTCGGAGAATTATCAAAAAATAGCCGGTTTGTCAAACGACATCGGCAAATACACAATTAATACCATGGACGAGTTATCAATAGGAGAAAAAGCAACGGAAAAAGCGATAAAAATAAATTTGGATGAGATAGCGAAATTGGATGTTGAAATGGAGAAGGCCAGAGTAGATTTGAGAAACGATTTAATCGATAACAATCAAAAAATGATGTTGGAGGCAACGGTTCATGGGAATGCCAGCATGATAAATTCTCTCAGGGCGCAAAATACGATATGGAAAAAATTCGGTGAGAAACAGGCCAGGGTTTTAAAATCCTTGAATTCAAGTTCGCATTCCATTGGGGCAATTCTCTTTGTTTTGCAAAAAAACGCCGATGTTTATGCTGTTGCGGCGCAAACTGCGAGAATGTCAAAGAACGTCCATGAGCTTTTAGGGAATTTGAACGCATTGCAGAATATAGATGCGGCACTTAGAGATTTGCAGGATTCGTGGTCTGATTTGAATGATATAATTAATGAAATTGCGGCAATAAATTTTGAAGACAGCTTTAACAGGGAGAATATACTATGAAAAAAATCGCCGTTTTAATCCTAATAGCTTTGGTTTTTGTGAGTTGCGATTTAATCGGTTCCGGTAGCAAATCCAAAACATGGGGTGATGTAGCAAAGGAAGCTCAAAAACTGGAAGAGCAAAAAAGGGAAACGATAAAAGCCATTGGCGAAAAAAGCTATTATTAAATTTTATATTTAAACAAGCTGTCTGGAAAAAAAGGAAAAGATATGAAGTACACAGCTAAAATAAAGAAAAACGGCGAATGGCGGGAAGTTTCTCTCAGGCGGCTAAGGCTATGGGATTAATATTTTTCTATTTTCCCTCGTTATGAACAATATTCCCGTTAATGTTACCGTCAGGCACTTGGAAGAGCCTGCATCCAAATTCCAGCCTGTTATTCAAAACGAAATCGGCAAGCTGGAAACCTATTTCCACCATGTTACCGATTTTTCCGTGGTGGTAGAAGGTATATCCAAAATCGCAAACGGCATTGAACTCAAGCGCAGGGTTGAAATAACCGTTGCCGTAAAAGGCAATACACTTGTAGCTATAACAGAAGAAGAAAACTTTGGCAAAGCCCTGGATGTGGCTATTTTAAAAATAAGGACGCAGCTTTCAAAACATCACGAAAAAGCGAGCGACCACAAAAGCGTTCCAACGGCAGAAGTAGTCAAATAAAATGCCTCTGATATGCGAACACTTTAAAGCTTCTTCAGGAGCCTTGAGTGTACGTATTTACGGAAATAATTTTGAACGGCTTTTGCACAGCGCGGTGAAACCGGAACAGGAAAGAAACTGGTTTAGACCTCAAAATGTTTCCGGCATTGTTTTTGCTTTTGGCACAGGGTTGGGTTATCATCTGGAATTTTTAAAAGATATGCCGCCCGGCGAGGTTCGGCTTGTTGTTTTGTGCGATGCTTTTTCTGAGAATCTTGAAATTGTGAGGGAAAAATTAGCCGGTCTGCCGGTTGTGCTGTTCAATGAAGATTTATCGCCGTTTGCAGATGTCTTGAAAAACAACGGGGTAACGGTGATTCGCCACCCCGCCGCTGCAAGGTATTGCGAAGGCGAGGCGGAAAATACGTTGCAGGTTGTTTTAAACGCTGCGATGGATGTAGGGGCGTTGCAAGCAACGCCCCTACTACCCATCGCCCTACCCTTTGGTACGCATTTTTTGCAGCAGGAAATTTTGAATGCTCTGAAAGATTTGGACATTCCATGCATCATTCTTCCGCAAAAAAGCGAAAATCCCGCCTTGCTGGAATCGCTTCTCATGGAGGAATTTCAGAAAAATGTGCCTCGCATTGTTCTTTGCGTAAATGCAAAGGGTATTGATTCCGAGGGGATTTTGCTGAATGTTTGCCGCAGATTTTCCGTGCCTGTGCATATTTGGTTTGTGGATGACCCCCGCCCCATAGCTTGCCTATTGAGCAAATCACAGTGCGAGAATATATTTGCGTGGACCTGGGAGCGTGCGTATATCCCCTGGTTAAAGGAGAAGGGATTTGCCGGTGCGGAGTGGTTGCCGCTTGCGGGTGATTCGCATTTGTTTGAACCGCAGAATAAAAAACCGATTTACGATTTGATATTCACCGGCTCTGCGATGGCAGGCGATTTTCTGGATGAAATCTGGAGGCATGTTCAATACGGCAGAGAAGAAGCTCTGCCCATAGCGCAGAATGCGGCATTCCAAATTTTAACCGGAAAAATGAGCGCGGAACAAGTGCCGGGCGACACAAAAGATGAAGCGTGGTTTGCGAGTTACTGCATTCACTTGGCGAGCAGCGAAAAGCGGCGTTTGTGTTTGGAGCATTTGCTTGGTTTGGGTTTGCAATTTGCGGGAGATGCACAAGGCTGGAGAGCGATGTTTGGCAGCGGAGTAAAGACCTTGCCGGATATAGATTATCGCAAGGGTTTGTGTTCGCATTACTCACTGGGAAATATTCACATAAACATAACCAGTTGCCAGATGCCGAGCGCAGTCAATCAAAGGGTTTTTGATATTCCTCTTTGCGAGCGCTTTGTAATCAGCGATACCCAAAGCGACTTATTTGAACTCTTCCCCAAAAATGCCGTATGCGCCGCCGATTCCCCCGAAGAATATGCGGAACTTGCGAAATTTTATCTGAAAAATCCAAATGCGAAAAATGAAATTATAAAAAATGCGCGGGAACATATTTTAAAGGAGCATTTGTATAAGATGAGGGTGAGTAAGATAGTTGGGAAGTTTCTACATTCTATATTTACTCCTCATGCCAAAAACAGCCCCAAAGAAAAAAAAGAAGCTCAAAATCGCAACCATAGCTATACCGTCTAAAAACAGCGGCAGGGCTAAATCCTTAATTCTATTCGTTTTTTTATCGCTTCTGTTCCTCGCTTCCATAATGTCTTTAACAGGCGGCTTTGGCCCTTATGCCGAAAAATTTGCAGAACTTGAGCTTAGACTGTTCGGTCCCTTTCCGTTGGCTTTATTGCTTTTTGCTCTTGCTTCATTTTTGATTTGGCTGTTTTTAAAAAAAATGTTGAATCCGTCGAGGGATGGTATAATTTCATTTGGTCATTACACTCTTGGTTTTATGTTGCTCTATGTGTTTTTTAGCATAATTTTAGCTGTGATGATGCCGGAAGATACCTTAAAAAGCGTTGAATTCAAATTCAAAAATGCGCCAAGCGAATATGCCGGTTTTATAGGCCTGTTTTTGGTAAAAAAAGCGATTCCGCCGATTTTTGGGCAAGAAATGCGCGGACTTCTATTCTGTTGCGGTCTTGGTATTTTAATGACTTCATTTTGTTTTGGGCTGAGACCAAAACACCTGTTGGAAGCGATAAAAAAAATAAAACTCGGCATTCAAATTCTCTTTTACAATCTGGATTTCTCAAAAAAACCGCCAAAAATCACAATGCCTATAAAATTGCCCGACACAGGCGATTTTGCCGCTGTAAGGCTCGGCGAAGTTAAACCCGCAAAAGGTTCGCCATTCGGAAAGCGGGATGCCTCGCCGACAATCCTTCCTACCGTTGCAAAAGAAGAAACCGTAGTAGATGCCATAGAAAAAATAAACAGAGAACTGGCCATTGCTACAGACCCTCGTGAAATTCGCCGTTTGCGCGATGAACTAGCCGAATACAAACGCATAAAAGACATAAACGAATGGGAAGACATAAAGGGGGGAGAGCTTAGGATAGAAGGTTTGCTTGGAAAACAGGGGGAAGAGTTAAAAGTTGAGAGTGAAGAGTTGAGAGTTAGAAAACAAGAGCAGAACAACTCTCAACTCTCAACTTTCAATTCTCAACTAACAAGCATCAAAAAACCTGCCCACTACGACGAATACCACATTCCCTTCCCGGCGGAAATTTTGAATCCCGTGCCGGACCAAACCGTGGACTATTCGGAAAAAGAACTCCATGAAATGGGCTTGGATATAGAATCCAAACTGGATAATTTTAAGGTTAAAGGCAAGGTCACAGGCATTATGACCGGTCCTGTGATTATACGTTTTGAAATAGAACCGGGACCCGGCATAAAGGTTTCGAGGTTTGAAAGCCTAGCAGACGATTTGGCTTTACTGCTTAAAACCGCCTCGGTCAGGGTTATATCCTCAATACCCGGCAAATCCGCTGTGGGCATAGAAATTCCCAACCGCAAACCGCAAACGGTTTTTTGCAGGGAAATCCTGGAATCGCCCAAATTCACCAAAGACCCAAAAAAACTTCAGGTGGTGCTGGGCAAAGACATAATGGGCGATGCTTTTGTAACGGATTTAACCAAAGCTCCGCATTTGCTAATAGCCGGGCAAACGGGAGCCGGAAAATCCGTTTGCATAAATGTCCTTTTGGCGAGTATTTTATTCAGCAAAACACCCGAAGAAGTTCGCCTCATTTTAGTTGACCCGAAAGTTGTGGAACTAGCCATGTACAAGGATATTCCCCATCTTCTGCATCCTGTTGTAACCTCGCCGGAAGTGGCTGTGCAGGCTCTGAAATGGCTTTGCGTGGAAATGGACAGGCGTTATACGGTTTTGGCAAATGCAAAGGTCAGGAATATTGAGGGTTTTAACGATAAATTCAAAGATTCGGAATTAGGCGAAGATGTTCCCGAAGAAGACCGGAAGCTGATGCCTTTTATAGTTGTTGTAATTGACGAGTTGGCGGATTTAATGATGACAGCCGGCAAGGAAATAGAAACCAGCATCGCCCGCATAGCGCAGAAAGCGAGGGCGGTTGGCATCCATTTGGTTTTAGCTACCCAGAGACCATCCGTAAATGTGATAACTGGCGTTATAAAGGCGAATTTACCGTCTAGAATAAGTTTTAAGGTAGCTTCTTACATAGATTCAAAAACCATCTTAGACAGCACTGGTGCAGAAAAATTGCTTGGAAGGGGCGATATGCTATTCCGTTCAAACGACAACCCGGAACCGATACGCATTCACGGGGCTTTTTTGAAAGATTCCGAGGTGGAAGCTCTTGCGTGTGCCTGCTCAAATCAAAATGTGAACTACGAAAAAATAGAGTCCTTTGATTTAGGAGAGGCAGAAACCGGCGAAGATAGCTTTGCCCCGGTCAAGAGTAAAGACCCGTTGTTTTGGGAAGCTGCGCGCATAGGCTTGGAAGCGGGAGAGCTTTCAATAAGCACATTGCAGAGAAGATTGAGCATAGGATTTGCACGTGCCGGTAAAATAATGGACCAGTTGACTTCGGAGGGTATTTGCGGCAAGCCAAACGGCAGCAAACCCAGAAAAATGCTCATGGACGAAGAAATGATAAACAATCTGGAAAAAAGATAACCTCTACTTTAATTTATTCAATTCTGCTCTTGCCTGCAAAGCTCTTGGGCTTTTTGGATAGAATTCCTGAACTTTACGAAAAGCCGCCTTTGCTGCTTCTGCATTTCCAACTTTTGATAGGCATACTCCTATTTGGAACTGTGCATCGGCGTGTTTAATGGAGCCAGTATAAAAAAATACCTTTTCAAAAGCGGAAAAGGCCTGTGCATAATTGCCAAGTGCCATTTGCGATTCGCCTGACCAATACCAGGCATCAGCCGCCCAATCGCTTTTTGGATAAAGAACTGTGACTTTTTCAAAAGCTTTTGCAGCATTTCCATAGTCCTTTTGCGAGAACAGGTATTGAGCCTGTTCATATTCCGCTGGCAGGGAACTTTGAACCGGAATCTCCGGAGTTTGTTTGCGGCTCGGATTTATTAAAGGAACCTGGTTCTGATTTTCCAAAAATCTGCGCAGGAATGCAACTTCCTCTCTTAAAAGGGCTATTTGCAACTGACTTTCGTCCACCTTGGCGACAGGCATAACGGAAAAAATGCTATCCAGCAAATTTACTCGCTTGGATATGGAATTTAAACTGCGTGAAATGGAGGCTATTCGCAATGAATCCGCCTTTGCAAGATTCAGGGCCTCGTTCGCCTTTATTTCTACTCTTAATAAATCATCGGCATTGACAGCTTTTTTGGACGATGCGCACGATATTATTGCAAGAGCAACTAAGAATAGAAATAAACGTTTCATAATTATAAATGTAGAAAAAAATTCGCCGTGCCTGCTAAAGTAAAATTTTTCTACATTACATTCAATGCCCTTCAAAAAATTTACAATAGCGTTTTTAATTTGCATGTTTTCCCGGATTGCTTTTGCCATAGGCGATGGCAGTGATTTTTTGGTAGTGCCGTCTGCGGAACTTTTGGGTGATAAAGCCTTTCAAGTTAGAGGAACCGTAGGTTATCACCAGTCAAGTTGTGTTGCCATGTCCGATATGTGCGACAGGCACCCATTTGTGAGTTCGCTGCGTTTTGGGATTTTCAATTCCCTGGATATTGGCGTTCAATTTGGAAACAATATTTCTTTAGATATAAAAAACCGCATCAACAAAGCCTACGGCTTAATTCCCGCCTTTGCGCTTGGAGCAAGAGCTTTTGTGCAAAGCCCTGAAGCCTATTTCTATTCGGTTCCAAAAGATGCCCGTAAGGAGCAGACGGGGGAATTTTACGGGGTTACCCAGTGGGGAGGCAACTTGTGGAAATTTTTATGCGGAGTTTCGGCTTTTCCAGCTATGGATGCGGATGCAGTAGCACCTTTTTGGGGCTATGAGCAGGGTTTAGGCACGCAAAAGTTTAGCGTGGTTTATGAGGGATTTTTCAGGCACGGATTTTCGCACCACAACATGGGTTTATCATTTAAGCCCGTAAAAACATTACAAATCAGCGCGGGTGCAAGTGAATTTTACAGATATTTCTTTAGCGACGACGGCAGTTTTAAATTCAGAACCAAAAATCCGGGTGCAGGCACGGGCTACCGTTCGCCTGGAATTTATATGTCCATTGCCATCAACGGCGGGTTTAGCTCCGGCATAAACCAAAAAATCGAGGTTGACAGCCTTAAAAAGCAACTTGCAATCCAGGAAACGGAGTTAACTGATATGCGTACAAGGGTAGACAATCTTGAAAAACTTCATGCCGTTTTGGATTCAAGCAATAATGCGCAAAACCTGACGAAGGAATTTTTGGAGATTGTGGAAGGTTATAAATCCGATGAACTCAGTCTAGATTCTCTGCGTGTAAAAGAACAGATTTTTATGGATAAGGGGAGTATGGCAAAAAAATTTGTTGTTAAAGAAGCTAAAGATACAAGCCTTGCGTCTGAAGGCAGAATTACGGCGATTCGCATTATGAGCCATTTTCCGGATTCGACTTTCTTGGAACCTTTGGGCAGTATAGTTGCGGACAGTTCAAATGAGATAGTCGCCAGAGAAGCCGCCCTTGCTCTTGGCGTTATAAACACTCCGGAATCCCGTAAAACTCTTTCTGCCGTTGCAAACCAAACTACCGGAATTGTCAGAGAGACAATCATAGAAATAATGGGAGCGTTGTGATAAGTCCTATAACTCTTAGAACCCGCATCGCGAGCGGAAATGCGATTTTGGATATCCGGCATATCAAGCGTGATTTTCGCATGGGTGCAGAGACTGTCCATGCTTTGCGAGGTGTCAGTTTTTCGGTTTTTAAGGGCGAGTTTGTAACCATAATGGGAGCGAGCGGTAGTGGAAAAACAACCCTGCTCAATACGCTAGGCTGCATGGACAGACCTACGAGTGGCGAATATATCTTGGACGGCGAGCCAACACACAAATTGAAAAACGATGAGCGTTCAATACTTAGAAATAGAAAAATAGGTTTTGTTTTTCAGAATTTTAATCTCCTGCCACGTACCAGCGCACTTGAACAGGTAGAACTTCCCCTGCTTTACAATTCGGAAATTTCCGTAAAAGAGCGCAGGGCCAGGGCGATGACATGTCTTGAGAAAGTTGGGCTTGCTCACAGGTTCGGACATTTTCCCAACCAGCTTTCCGGTGGCCAGCAACAGAGAGTTGCTATAGCGCGCGCTTTGGTAAACGATCCGGTCATGATTTTGGCAGATGAAGCAACGGGGAATCTGGATACCCGTACCAGTTATGAGATAATGGCTCTTTTTCAGAATTTGAACAGAGCGAACAAAACCATAGTTTTTGTCACTCACGAGCAGGATATAGCGACTTTCAGCAGCCGCACTCTAAAACTCAAAGACGGTCTTTTGCACAGCGATTACAAAAACGAAAACATAGCGAATGCAGCCAAAGCGCTGGCGGAGCTACCCATACCAAAAGACGGATGAGAAACCATCAACCAGTTTACAAATCCGAAAAAACAGGCGTAGAGGGTGCTTGTAACCCCAAAATTCTTTCCTTCGCCCACGCCTCAAAATTTCCACTTGCAATTTTTTCCCTTGCCTGCTCCATTAAGTGCAGATAAAAATGCAAATTGTGAATGCTCGCAAGTTGCAAAGCTAAAATTTCGCCGGAATGGATTAAATGCCGCAAATATGCGCGGCTAAAATTTTTGCACGTGTAGCAACTGCAATTTTCATCAGGGGGAATATCCTCTTCCTTATGCCTTGCGGATTTATAATGCAAAACACCCTTGCTTGTGAAGAGCATTCCGTTTCTCGCATTCCGGGTTGGCATAACGCAGTCAAACATGTCTATGCCCTGCAAAATCAGTTCGAGCAAATTCCACGGAGTTCCAACACCCATAACATAACGGGGCTGAACCGGTGGCAAATGCTCCGTGCAGAGTCCCGCTATTTTATACATGGTTTCCGCAGGTTCTCCAACGGAAAGCCCGCCCAGCGCATAACCGTCCGGCTCAACTTCTTTTAACTCTTCAACCGCCTGTAAACGAAGTTCTTCGTGCATCCCACCTTGAATGATGCCAAAAAATTTTTGCGGATAACCGTGCAAAGGCGGATTTTTGGAAAGCCATTCCTTTGCGGTTCTTGTCCAGCGTTTGGTGTAGTTCAGGGATTTTTGCGCCTCTTCTGCGGTGCTCGGAAAAGGCGTGCATTCATCAAATGCCATTATTATGTCTGCGCCAATT
>JGI24698J34947_10001824_pt1 | contig 11357 bp, 9 predicted proteins | sample TergutMp193P3_FD_34947 | JGI IMG/M metagenome (IMG submission 34947)
ATAATCTCTTCCATTCCGCAGGTTCGCTGTATTATCATGCATATCACCGTGGAAAAGCTGGATATAAATCTGAATGACCTGTATAAAAAATTGATAAGGAATTACATCCATATATGCGATTGCCATATTGAGACCGAAAATCAGGAGATGTACATTTCCGGTTTTTATTCCAACAGGGATATTCCGGTGAATATTCACAGGATTCTGTCAAAGTATCCCCTGAAAAAAATAGTCCTCGACATTAAGATGCGCGCGGACATGAAAACCATAAAGACCATAAACGAAAACGACCATTTTATCAAGATAAGCAGGATAGGAAAAAAAGTTCACATAGACGGCTGGGTAAGGAGCGAGAAGGAAAAAAGAAGGGCAAAGTTTAAAGCATTTTTTTGTAGTTTTAGTTTTAGAATAGAGAACCATCTTTGGGTTATAAGTTGAGAGCTGAGAGTTTAATTTTGCTTTTCGCTTCCCTTTCATTCGCTGCTGCTGAGGGCGTTTTGGAATATGTGTACAAAACGGAATACGACAAGGCCTTTGGCGAAATTTCGGAAAGTGATTCAAGCGCTTGTGTGCTGAAGGGGATTATTTATATCAGCCGTTTTGATGATTTAGGTGATACATTGGATTTGAATCATGCTTCGTATTTTTTGAAGGTGTGCAAATCAAATGATTTTTGGGAACCGCTTCGTCGTTATAATATCGGTTTGATAAGTTCCATTCGGGGCAAAACAGCAAGGAGTTTTATGGAAGTGAGGGGTGCGGCGCAAATTTTGGCAGAACGCGCAGACGTGGATTCAAAGGCATTTTATGCGATCTACGGGTATGCTACGTCTTTTTTCAATTCAAAAAAACAGACCTATTTGGCTGATTTGAAAGCGGGTTTTGAACAAAGCAAGATGTTTTCCCCTATTTTTGGAAATTCCCTTATATGGTATCTTTACGAGGAAAAAAAATACGATGAGGCTTTGGGCATAGCTGAGACCTTATTGAGGCGTTATCCTGAACACCCTGTATTTTTGCAAACCAAGGCGGATATGCTTTTCAAACTGGGCAAAGTTCAGGAGGCAGTTGCGATATACAAACAAAGCGAAGAATTTTACGCAAAGAAGGCTCCGAACAGCATTCGCTACTGGTGCGCAATTGTGAATTTGGCAAAAATGACCGGCAATGCGTTTTGGAAGGAAAAACTGAAAAGCAAGGAATATCGCCTGATAAAGCACTGGATGCCGGGCAGCATTTAGGCAACCTCGTTCACCACCTTCCTTGGCACAACAAAATCAACGGACAAGGCAAGCCACACGGAAACAGTGCATGAAATCAGGGGATTCCAGGGCCATGAAAAAACTCCGTCAAGAGGCGGCACATAGCCCGGAATAAAGGGGATGCCGTTAAACAAAAGCAAACTCAACATTCCGCACGCAACTCCTGCCAAAACGGAAAAGGAACGCAGATAAGGCGTAAAGAACGAGAGCAGAAAAAGCGCCAGCAGCGGGCCTGTGAAAAGCCCCGTGAAAAACAAGGCATTTTTTAAAAGAGAACCCGCTTGCGATGCCGCAATGAACGCGGCAAAAGTTCCGCACACGCCCCAAAGCACAATCCACAGCTTTGCACGGGACATGGATTCCTGCTCTGCGGTTTTGCACAGAATATCCTTTTCCGTTGTATTCCCCAAAGCATGAATTGCGCTGGAAATACTGCTCATAGCCGCCGCATAAATTGCCGCAACCAAAAGCCCCGTTAAACCGCTTGGCAAAACATTTACAATAAAATATGGGAACACATCGTTGACTCCCAGATTTTCCGGCAGGGGACTTGCATTTTTTACCCTGTAATAAACAAAGAGGGCCGCTCCCAGCCAGTAAAACAAAAGCGAAACCGCAAGCCCCAAAACCATTGATAAAATGCTGGATCTGTTTGCCGCCTTAACATCCTTGCAACTCAAATATCTCTGCACAAATTGCTGGTCGCAACCCCTGATGGCAATCTCCAAAACCGCATAAACTATTCCCGCAGATAGCAGAGTTCTTGCATTTGAAGGATCCAAAGAGCCGTTGAACCAGTTGCTTTTTCCCGTTTCGCCCGCAAGAAGGGCCAGTTCCCCAAAACCCCCTATACCCTGAACCAAAATGAGCAGGGCAATAACTCCGCCGCCAAAAAAAACCAGAAACTGCATTACATCCGTCCAGACAACGGCCTTAAAACCTCCGTGCCAGGTGTATAAAATCGCCGCAACAGAAGAAATCAAGATTGCCGCCCACACGGGAATCTGCAAAATAGGAGCGAGAACCAGAGAGGGGGCAAACAGTAAAATGCCCGTTCTCAAAACCAGGTGCATGGCGTAAAATACCGCGGCAACCCTGCGAACCGTGCGGGAAAAACTCCTTTCCAAAAGTTCGTATGCGCTTTGTATTCCGCTGTTCCTGAGGCGGGGGATAAAGAGCAGGCCTATAACCAGAATGCTCAAGAAACTTCCCGCATTGGTCATGATCAAAGTCATGTCAACATCAAAAACATCCGCGGGAACTCCCAAAAGGGTTGTTGCGCTCACGGAAGTTGCAATTAAACTTATGCCAACGGGAATCCACGGCATGGTGCCGCCGCCCAGCATATAGTCCTTGAAGGAACGGTTGTTGCGTGCGGCGTAAAGACCTATGAAAATGGAAAGCCCCCAGTAAAACACAAGTACAAGCCAGTCCAGAGCGCCGAACATCACTCGCTGTCCCTGGATAAATCCCTGAACTGATTCATAAGGGTAATTGTAAACAGAACCGCATAGTCTTTTTTGCTTTTGCGCTCGGCTTCTTCAATTTTGGCCTTGTCCTGCCAGAATATATAGCTTTTTACGGGCATGGAATAGGCTACCAGCGCGTTTTCCACCATTGTTACAATTCGCTTTGCCGTCAATTTAAAGACGTCCTCGCTAACACCATCGTCTCTTATGGAAAATATGAATTCACCGCTCCCAAGCATTGCCAGATGCCCGTTCCATATCTTTTTCAATTCCTTAAAAACAGACAGGAACTTTTCAAAACTGTGCGCCCTGTTTTCCTTCTTTGCCGGTGCGCATTTGAAAAATAAAATCCCCAGGGTATCCGTGCTGCGTTTCAAATTGGCAAATTCATCTTCGTAATGCTTTGAAATCTCGCCCAGACCGTTTGAATCTATTCCGGCAAAAACCTCTTCTCTCTTCTGCAAAAAGCTGTCCTTGCTCTGAATATTGGAAAGTTTAATGGCGGCGCAGGTAATAATGCTGGTGAGTATGGTTTCGTCTATTCTTGAAACAGCCTTGTTTTCCCTGCTTTCAAGCACTATGGCAAGCGGGTAGGAGTTGTTTTGTATGGGAGGCATCAGGGCAAAAAGCGAGCGGAGTTCAAGATTTTCCGGTTCGTTTTCGTAGAGCCGGCGCTGGTAGGGGTCCGTTGAAATTTTTTTCTCGTTTACTATGGAAACCTTTCTCGCCAAAAGCTCGTAGAGCAGGCATTTTTCCTGGACATCAAAAACTACCCCCTTGAAATTTTCTTTCTGCTCTCCAACCGCTTCCGATACCAGCCATTTTTCGTTTTCGTGGGGAGTGATTATCATCAGTCTGTTGAATATGAAATTGTCCTGCAAAAACTTTGACAGGTTCGCTATGAGGTTTTCCCTTGAAACCGCGCTGAACAGAATAGAAATGCCCTTTAACATTCCGTAGAACAGACTGTTTTCCCTGTCCAGCCTGAAATTCAAGTCCAGAGTTCTCAGAATTTCCATTGCTACATTGGCGAGTTCCCTCAGTTCCATGCATATATCATCGTTAAAGGCGTTTTCGTTTATGCTGTCAATGGTGATATAGCCGTGAATCTTTCCGTCGCCGGAAATCATCGCGCCCGCCAGGGAACGCGTTATGCGCTCTTCGGTATGGAAAATATCTATGGGGGCTTCGTCCGTTCCGTTCCAGTTGAATTCCTTTTTTAAAAAGAACCTGTTGTCTTTGGGTACAAACAGATTTTCGCGGATCCGGAAGGAACTGCTGGAAATTCTCAGGGCAAAACCTTCGTTGTTGTAGGCCCAGTAGCATATTGAATTGATGCTGGGATTTTCCTTTTCCAGACAACTGCGAAAGAGTATTAAAAGTTTCTTTAAAAAAGCCTCTTTATTGGCGGAGTCCATTTCGTAGCAGGTTCTTTCCTGTTCTATTCTCTTTATGGCGGAATTTTCCTGCTCCCTGTTAATCAGGTCTATGGCAAAGCCTATCGTTTCCGTTATTCTCTGCGGTTTGCCCTTGGGTTCCCTGTGCAGGTTGCTGTAATTATAAATCCAGGCAAAAAAGCATCCCAGAAAAACTGCGAAGCCAAGGCAAAAGAGAAATGTGATTATTGAAATATACACGGAGGGAACTTACTCAACAGGAAAATTAAAATTCCCATCCAGAATTGCACCCTGGCCAGTGTTCATGGCTTCCTTTTGCAAGGCCGAGGCCTGAGAACCCGAATCCTGTTTTGTAGCCATAACGCCCAAAGACAGCACCACGGCAAACAGGGCCAGAGCCACATAACGGGTTAGCTTTTGGATGAATGTAGCCGCACCCGCCGTTGAAAACGCCGATTGCGCCGTCATTCCGCCCAAACCCGCCAAACCGCCCATTTTATCGTTCTGCACAAGAACGAGCAATATGAGCAAAACGCACAAAGCCACGTGCGCAACAATCAATATCCAGAAAACAGTACCCATTTTAACTTTTCTCCGCTGCATCAATTATAGAAAAAAACGAATCGGCTTTAAGGGATGCACCGCCTATCAAGCCGCCGTCTATGTCTTTTTGAGCCAAAAGGCCTGCCGCATTGTCCGGTTTCATGCTTCCGCCGTACTGAATACGGATATCTTCGGCTACCGCCTGGCCGTACAGTTTTGCAACCAGGGAGCGAACATATTTTTGAGCCTCCTGTGCCTGCTCGTCCGTTGCCACCACGCCTGTGCCTATAGCCCAAACCGGTTCGTAGGCGATAACGGTTTTAAGAGCATCTTCCTTGGAAAGGTCCTTGTAGGCGCCTTCTATCTGTGCAGTCAAAACGCTTTCCAGTTTGCCGCCATTGCGTTCTTCCAGGGTTTCGCCCACGCAGATAATGGGCTTTAAACCGGCACTCAAAACCTTTTTGGCCTTTAAGTTGACCGTTTCGTCCGTTTCGTGGAAATACTGCCTTTGCTCGGAATGCCCGATTATCACGTATTCCGCGCCGATTTCCTTTACCATGTCCACGGAGACCTTGCCCGTGTAGGCTCCCTGATCTTTCCAGTGGATGTCCTGAACGGCGAGTTTTACATTGCTGCCCTTTACAATATCCGCAACCTTTGCCGCTGCAAGATATGTGGGCGCTATGACCACTTCCGTTTTTGAAATGCCTTTGGTTTTTGCAACAATCTCCTTTGCAAGAGCAATGCTCTCCGCAACGGTCTTGTTCATTTTCCAGTTCCCGGCTATTATGTAGGTACGCATACTTTATCTCCTATTTTAAAGCTATCGACTCTATTTTCTGCGTTCTGTTGTCCAAACGAACCATGTCGTTCACAACCTTGCGCAAATTCGCACTCAAATCATTTAAACTCTGCATTCTGTCCTTTGCCTCCACCATGGTATGTTCAATAGCGGAGTGCGCCTCCTCTACCCTTTTCAGCTTGGAAGAAAATTCGTCCATTCTTATTGTGGCCTGCTTGGCGTGTTCATTCATTCCGTCGGTGGAATTGACAACCTCTTCCAGGGAGCGGTAAGCCTCGTTTATGTCGTTGGACATATAGCCTATGTTGGAATTTATGTACTGGGAACTTGAATTTACATCGGCTATGTGGCTCACTATATTGCCTATGTAGTTGTTAAGGTTCAGGGCATCGGAATACATTTCCTTGGAGACGTTTTTACGCCCTTCAACAAGCTGCACGTAGGGAATAATCTGCTCGTTCTGCATGTTTGAGAGTTGCATCTGTACAGAAGCTATCTTGCCGTGCAGTTCATCGGCTATATCGCAAATGCCTGTCATGTCCTTTAAGGTTACATGCTTGCGAAGTTCGCCTGTCCGCACCAGCATTTCACCGAGTTCATTCAGCAGGTTTATGGAAAGTTTGCTGATATCGTTTATTCTGTCCAGCTCTTCTATGCTTGCAACCCCAATATCATTGACGGCCTGCGTTACCGATATTACGTTATTCTGCATCTCATGGGATTTTTCGTTGAGTTCCTCTATGGCATCGCTTATTTGAGAAATGGAATTATTGACATCCGTTGCGTTTTCGGCAACCTGCGAGGTGAGTTTTTTGAGGCCGTCAAGACGGACGTATATTTCCTTTATGCCTGCAGCCATGCCGCTCACATTGTCTATTACTTCTTCGGAATAGGCCAGCATTTCCACGGTACGCTGACCTACCAGCTTGGCATCGTAATCCACTATGTCCAGCATGTCCGTACATTCGCCGCTCAAATCGGAAACCTGGTCTGCGCTGATATGCACGGTTTCTATAAGGGAAGCCACGTTGCGCACCAGGGAATTGAGGTCTTCCGCTATAACCCTGAGTTCTTCCTGCGAATTGGAGCCCATGCTGAAATTCTCAAAGCGAAGGCCTTCGCTTGCCAGACGGTGCAGGTAACCGGACAGATCTTTCAAGGGAACCGCAAAGGTGTTCATCTGCTTGAAAATCATAAAAAGCCCTACCAAAAAGGAGATCAGCATTATGCCGAACAGATTTGCTACCAGCTTGTTGCGGTTTTCCGCGAATTTCTTTGTAAATATTCTGGATGCCCTGTCAAGTTTATCGGAGTAGTTCCCCGTTACTATAATCCAGTCCCAGTCTTCAATATAAACTCCCTCCGCCAGCCCGCCCCTGTATGATTCGCCTTTCTTTTTTGAATATTCAAACAGAACTACGGAAGAATCCGCCCTGAAAATGTTTTTCTGTATGTCCTTTACAAATTTATTGCCGTTTGCATCCGTTATTTCAAAGGCATTGTTGCCGGGCGGCTCTTCAATATAGCCAAGGGTATCCCTGAATACGGTTATATTCCCGCTTTTTGAATTGAAAACAAAGTAAAAACCCGCATATTTTTGGGCTTCGTTCCAGGGTATTCCGTTTTCTCCCCTGAGAAGTTCCAGAACCCTGCCCTTATAAATATCCGTACTGTCCGGGTGTTGGCGTGACAGGACTACATAAGGGTAGTATTTGGTGTATGCAAAGTTAAGCCATGAAGTTATGGCTTCCCTTTCGTCTTTCCGCAGCATAGCATTAAACTCGTTAATGCTATCCTGATCCGAATCCCTGATTATGGAATACACCAGCAAGCCGTTTATCAAGGCAAAAAGCAGGAGTACCGCCAGCATGGATAAAATCATTCGCTGAGAAAAATTCATCGCTGGGGTAATATAGAAATATTATTCCCGTTTACACCTTGAACCGGCTTACCGAATCCTTCANTTCGCTTGCTATCCTTGCCAAATCGCCCGCGCTNTGATTAACCTGGCCTGCTCCCTGCGCGCTTTCCTTGGCGGCCTGGCTCATGGTTAAGGCATTGCTGCTCACATTCTGCGCGCCCTTTGCCGCNTCGCCGGCATTGCGGCTCACGTCATTTGCGCCTTTTGCAACTTCGCCTATTGCGCCGGCAACCCGTTTTGCGCCGATATTTGCCTGTGCAACGCTGTTCGCTATCTCATTGCTGGCTTTGGTCTGCTGCTCAACGTGGCCTGCTATGGCTTCAACGGACNGGTTGATTTTCGCTATGATGTCCGAAACNCCGCCGATAACTTCAACGGCATTGTTTGTGCCGTTNTGAATACCGTCTATGCGGTGGGCAATATCGTCTGCGCTTTTGGCNCTTTGGTTTGCAAGTTCCTTGATTTCGCCGGCAACAACGGCAAAACCCTTTCCGGCATCGCCCGCAGATGCGGCNTCAATGGTGGCGTTCAATGCCAAAAGGTTGGTTTTGTCCGCTATNTTCTTGATAACGTTNGTCACCTGGCCAATCTCTTTTGCCGCCACGCCGAGTTTGCTCATGACATCCGTAGCATCNAGTGCCTTGCCGGTTGCATCGGTTGCAACCTTGCGGACTTCGCTGGTATTGCCGGCTATCTGGTTTATGCTTGCGCTCATCTCCTCTACGGCGCTGGCTATGGTGTTCATGTTCGTGCTCATTTGCTCGGCTGCGCCGGCAACCTCGTTTGCATTCACGCTTGCCTGCTCCGCGCCGCCTGCCATGGCATTTATATTGACCGCCATTTGTTCCGTTGTGCTGGCTACCGCATTGCTTTGGGCAACGGTTTCTCCCGCGCTGCTTGCCAACTGCCTGCTGATTGTGGAAAGTTCCTCGCTGGCACCCGCCACGGTGTCCGAATTAATGCGGATTTTCTTCACCACACTCTGCATCTGGTCAAAGAAGCCGTCAACATTTTCGGCTACAACTCCTATTTCGTCCTTGCGCTCAATGCCAACCCGCGAGCACATGTCGCCGGATTTGCCTTTTTTCAGTATTTCCACAACCCGTGACAGCGGTTTGGTTATGGAGAATGTCATGTAAATACCGAAAGCAACCACGAAAATAACCGTGATAACCAGCACAATTACGCTGTTTTGCACCGAGGAGTTATATACGACGTTGGAATTTTCGTCCAGGCCCTTGGCTACCTCGCCCCTATATACGATATAGCCCCTGTTGAAGTAAACCAGTTCGCCTGCCTTGTTTTCAAGTTCCTGCAAAAGAGCCATGCCGGATTCTCCCTTGTCCAGAGCCGCGATGAATTTGTCGTATATTGCCGAATATTCGCTTGCGCATCTCTTTATGCTGGCTATATTCGACAGGGCTTCCTTCTCCGATGTTATTGCTTCTTCCTCGTCATAGATCTGGAAGATCACGTTTTTTAGAGAATCCCCTCGCTGTCGGAATTCCCGTCGTTTTTCGCTGTCCGGAGCCAGCATTGCCTGATAAGCCGTAATTCGCATGAAATTCACAATACGTGCCGATAAAGCCATATTGTTCAGCGACATTACGCCTTTTTCGTAGAGTTCTGTTGTGCCGCGGTCAACTTCCGCCATTTTAGACAACAGAAACATGCATATTATAATGGCGATTACAGCCATTACCAGATACGAGGCCATAAGTTTATAGCCCATTTTTATATCTTTCATAGATACTCCCTCCTGTCTTTTTTGTTGAAATATATAATATAATCTCTTTTTTCAAAAAACGTTAGATTTTTTTTACTTTTTTGAAGATTTCTATCTTTTCCGTAATGCGCAAGCTTTTTAACATAGCGGGTCCCTGTAACCAGCAAGATCATTATATTATAGACGCTACCCGCCGTTTGGGCAGCGAAACGGCAAAATTAATAGAAGAAAAGCAGTATTTTGTAATCCATGCCGCAAGGCAAAGCGGAAAAACCACCCTTTTATGGGAACTTACGGATAAAATAAATGCGGAAGGCAAATATCACGCCTTGTATTGTTCCCTGGAAGGGATGCAGGAAATTGCAGAACCGGCCCAAGGTATTCCCTCCATTGTAAAAAAGATAAGGCAGGAATTGAAAATCCAAAAATTGCCGGACGGCTTTGCCACCGACGTGGACTATGAAGATTTTGCCAATATTTTGAAATGGACTTTAACCTATTACTGCCGGTCCCTGGAAAAACCTCTGGTGATTTTTTTTGACGAAGCAGATTGCCTTGGCGAAGGCACCTTGATTTCGTTTTTGAGGCAGTTAAGAGATGGCTATGTATCAAGGTCCAGGATTCCCTTTATACATACCGTAGCTCTGGTAGGGATGCGCAACATAAGGGACTACAAGGCGCATATTCGCCCGGAAAGCGCAACGCTTGGAAGTTCCAGCCCGTTCAACATAGTGTCCGAGTCAATGACCCTCCGCAATTTCAAATACGAAGAAGTGACGGAACTTTATTCGCAACATACCGAGTTAACCGGGCAGGTTTTTGAGCACGATGCGGTTGAATTTATTTTTGAGCAAACGCAGGGGCAACCTTGGCTTGTGAATGCGATTGCAAGGGAGTGCGTTGAAAAAATATGCAAGCTGGATTATTCAATCGCAATAACCAAAGAAATGGCTCGGACGGCAATTAATAGTTTAATTCTTCAAAGGGGAACGCATTTTGACAGTTTGATGGAAAGATTGAAGGAACCCAGAGTAAAGAGGATTATAGAGCCTTTGCTGCTTGGCAAGGACGATATAGGGATAGACAAAACCGCCGATGATTTTTTATACACAAGGGATTTGGGCCTGATAAGGCAGGAAGAAAAGACGAGAAGGATTATTCCTGCGAACCAGATTTATGCAGAGACAATGGCAAGGGCTTTGAACTTTAACACCCAAGATTCCCTGATGAAGTATGAGAAATACGAAATCCCGAATTACATAAAAGAAGGAAAGATAGACATGAAAATTCTTCTTTCTGATTTTCAGTCGTTTTGGCGTGAGAACAGCGAGATTTGGGAGCGTGTTTATGAGTACAAAGAGGCGGCTCCTCATTTGATTTTGATGGCGTTTTTGCAGCGTGTAATCAACGGTGGTGGTTTGATTCAAAGGGAGTTCGCTTTGGGTAATCAGCGTGTGGATTTGTGCATTGTTTATGAGGACGGGAAGTATCCCATAGAGTTGAAGATAGACCGTGGCGAGGGTTATATAAAAAAGGGTTATTCCCAGCTTTTGGAGTATATGGACAAGTGCGGCGTAAGTGAGGGTTCAATGATTATTTTTGACAAAAATCAGGGTAAAACCTGGGACGAGAGGATATTTGTCAGGGAAGAACAGCTAAAAGGCAAAAAAATAACGCTTTTTGGGTGCTAAATTCACCCGGAAATTTTTTGTATATTTATCTAACGCAAACAAAGGAGAGTCTGCAATGGCAGAAGATTTTGACTGGAAAAAGTTTGAAGAAGATGAGGTTGAAAGAATCTTGTCCGAAATGGAAGCCATTGAGCAAAGCGTACCGCAAGGAATAGCAACATGCCCTAATTATTCCGGAGAGGCTACGTTAGAGGCTTTTGTAAAGGCAATGGATGCTTCCATAGACATTTTTGCCGAAAAAACAAGAAAAATAACGGTTTTTGGGTGCTGAACTCATCCGGTAAATTTTTTTTGTATATTTACAATATGAATAAATTGAAAAGTTTTTTTTCCGGCTATGCTTCTGCATTTGATCTATGGGGCAATTCAGTTGCTGTCCCTGATTTTTCTCGTGGCTTTGAACGAGATTTTTTTGCATTTAAGCATGATTGGCAAAAAATAGGCCTGGACATTGGAAAATCTATGGAAAGGATAGTTTTAAATGGAAAATGAATCAAAAAATATAACTGTTCATTCTGTATCATACATTGGTCCTTTGCCTACTGC
>JGI24698J34947_10001826_pt1 | contig 11347 bp, 11 predicted proteins | sample TergutMp193P3_FD_34947 | JGI IMG/M metagenome (IMG submission 34947)
ACGGCTGCGAGCAGCAGAGGCTGGCCGTCGAGTGCGCCCATTGGCCGCTGTTGCGCTACGACCCCCGCAGGGTCGAGCAGGGCCTGCCGCCCCTCCAGCTTGATTCCGCGGAGCCTAAGATTGACCTGGCTTCATATATTCACAACGAAACCCGCTATCGCATGATCGAGCGGCAGTATCCCGAACATTTCAAGGAATTGATGCTCAAAGCCCAGCGCGAGGTGTCAAACCGCTATGCCACCTACAAGAGCATGGCCGAAATGGTAATGCCGATAAAGACCGTTGACGACGTGAAGAAATAACGGATACAGAGCAACTGATACCTGATAAAGAGTTGCGTTCAATCAGCATTGAACGCAACTCTTTAAGTTTGGAGCGCTAGAGCGCTCTGAATCAAAATTCAGATTTCCGCAAGAAACCGCTCTGTGCGCTCCCAATCCCTGGTGAGGGGAAATGGAGGCAGGGCGGCGCGAACCTGCGACGCGTATCGCTTGCCAAAAATATCTTCAGACGGGAGCATAAGGCGCGGGTCGAGTATGCAGACAACCCCTCTGTCCGTTCGCGTGCGGATTAGCCGCCCGATGCCCTGTTTGAGCTTTAACGTCATCTGGGGCACTTGTATGCCCATAAATCCTAAGCCCTTTCTGATGGCGTCCGCTTCGCGTATGCGCGCCTGAATAACGGGATCATCCGGCGGCGCAAAGGGCAGGGCGGTTACTATCACCAGGCTGAGCGCCTCTCCCGGCAGATCAACCCCCTGCCAGAATGAAGCCAGGCCTAGCAGCACGGCGTTTGGCGAATTGCGGAAGCGGTTCAGGAGCATGGTCCTGGATAGACCCTCCCCCTGCACAAAAAACGTAAGATAAGGCAGCGCGGCCTGCAGGCGCGTTTTGAAGGCCGCCAGCATCTTGCGGCTGGTGAACAGCAATAGCGCGCGCCCCCTGGAAGCGGTTAGCAAACGCGTCATCGCGTCCAGGGAAGATTCAACCCAGGCAGCCTCTCCAACGCCATCGCGCCCCGCCTTTCTCTCAGGAATGCCGGGGGGGACAAATAGCAACCCCTGCTCGCCAAAATCAAAGGGGCTGTCAACCACGCGTCCCCTCTGGGCTTCCTGGTCGCTCAAACCCAGCCTCAGCTTCAGGCCGTTGAAGCCGCTGCCGTCCCGCAAGGTAGCCGAGGTCATCACCACCGCGTCGAAGCCGCGCCTTATGTGCTGGTGGAAAAAGGGCTTTACGTCAATGGGGCTGGCCCTGAACTCAATCACCTGCGGCCCGTCCCTGGTCATGGTTGAAACCCAGCCGTCCAGTTGAGCAAATATCAATTCCATACGGCTGAAGGCAGTGTGTATTCTATCCGCCAGCTTTTGCCAGACGGCGTCGTCCTGAATGTTTTCGCCGCGCCTTGCGCCAAGGCGCCTAATCTCTGTAAACGCCGCCTGACCGGCCTGCACCCAGCCGCCCACCGCATCGGCCAAAGAGCCTGGCTCCAGGCGCGGATCGCCCAAGCCATAGGTTACCGATTCCATCGGTATCAGCGACAACAAGTTTAACCAGGCTTCGTTCCACGGGCTGAGGCGCTCCAGCACGATAGCCCCGCCGTCCTCCTTTGCCGCTGTTTCCCTGATGTCGTTAAAGAGCATAGTCATGGCTCTGGTTGACCACTGCTCGGCGCAGCTATCCGTCAGCTGTTCTTCGATTTCGTGGGCCTCATCCAATATGAGCACCGGAGCGTCTGGAAGCGCCTGACCGCAGTCCATCTGCTTTAAGATTCGGTCGGCCAGCAGCAGGGCGTGGTTTACGATTACCAGGTCGGCGCTTGCTACCTCCTGGCGCAATTTGGTCAGGAAACAATCCTCAAAGAGCTTGCACTGTTTGCCTATACACCGCTCGGCCCTGGCGTTCAGGCTGTCCCACAACGCCGATTCACCCTCGGCGTGGCGTCCCAGTTCTTCCCTATCGCCTGTGGCGGTTTCATTTGCCCAGGCCGGGAGGGCTTGCCACAGGCCAAAATCCGCCCTGGCCAGCTCTGCGGGAGGACGGAGCTGGGCCTTTTCCCAAGCGGCCAGACAGAGGTAGTTAGACCTGCCCTTGGCCAGTACCGCCTTTATCTCCTGGCCGAGAATCCCCCTTGCCCTTGGCAGGTCGTCGTCCATCAACTGGCGCTGAAGCTGCTTGGTGCGGGTGGCCACTATTATAGGCGTCCGGCGGGCGGCTATGGATGGGATTAAATACCCCAGTGATTTTCCAATGCCCGTCCCAGCTTCGATAGCCTGAATCAGGCCGTCGGGCTTGCAATCCGGCTCTCCCCCTGCTCGTTTCCACATGTCCATGGCGCTTGCGGCCTCATGGATTGCCTCCCACACCAATTCAGCCATTTCACGCTGGCCTGTGCGCTCCTCGGCTCCCGGAAAACAGGAGAATATCCTCCCCTGGCAGGGAGCGAAAAACTGATCCATAGGGTGCGGCATGGCTGTTTGTTTGTTATCAGAACAGTGAAGACTTAGGCGCATCGCCCTTTAGTCTTTACTATATTGCATCTTGCATCTTGTATTATGTACCTTGTAACTATTTTTTGCCTTCCGGTTGTCGGCAGAGTTAATTTTTTGGAGGCTTTTTGAATTGGCTTAGCTACGCGTGGGATTTTATACAGAAATTGACCAACCCCCAGACATTGAACCAGCTGGCCATGAGCATGGGGGGATGGCTGTACGCGGCGCTGTTTCTAATCATCTTTGTAGAAACAGGGCTTGTCGTAATGCCCTTCCTGCCGGGGGACAGCCTGCTCTTTGCCGTGGGCGCCCTTGGAGCGCTGGAGGGCACGCCTATAAACCTGCCCCTGATGGGATTACTGCTGATTATTGCCGCAGTGCTGGGCGACGCGGTCAATTACTCCGTGGGCTTCCGCTTAGGCCCTGCCGTATTCAGGAGGGACGACAGCAGGTGGTTTAACAAAAAACACCTGACTGCCGCCCAGGCGTTTTACGAAAGGCACGGCGGCAAAACCATTATCCTTGCGCGGTTTTTGCCGTTCATACGCACATTTGCCCCCTTTGTCGCCGGAGTGGGCCGCATGTCCTATCCGCGATTTGCCTTTTACAACATAATCGGGGCCGTGCTGTGGATATGTTCTTTCATGGGGGCGGGAAGGCTGTTTGGCGGGATTCCATGGGTGCAAAAGCACATCGAAACCCTGGTCATAGCGCTGATAATAATTCCCGGGCTGCCCGCGGCAATCAAGGTTGCGCAAACCTGGATTCAATCCCGCCGTGAGCGCTCATGTGATTGAACCATTACAAATTGGTATAAAATACTGCGATGGCAATCAGACAAGTAATCACATGGGGCGATCCGAGGCTCAAGAATAAAAATGTTGACGTAGGGCAGTGGACGCCTGATCTGGATACGCTGGTAGCGGACATGTTTGAAACAACCATAGCCCAGGAAGGCGCTGGGCTGGCCGCGCCTCAGGTGGGGATAAACATCAACCTGGCCGTGGTTGACGTAAACTCCGGCCAAAAGATAGTGCTCATCAACCCTAAAATAATCAGGGAAGAAGGGGAACAAGTGGGGAATGAAGGCTGCCTGTCCATCCCCGGCGTCCAGGAGACGCTGAAACGCCCCATGAAGGTGTGGGTAAAAAACAGGAAACCCAATGGTTCCTGGGAGGAAATTGAAGGGGAGGGCTTATTGGCCAGGGCGTTCTGCCACGAGATAGACCACTTAAAAGGCCGCCTCTTCGTGGAGTACCTTGGCCCGGTCAAGCGTAGCGTCATCAAGAGAAGGTATCAAAAACAGCGCCGTGACTAGCTTTCAACCAAGAGTGGCGTTTCTTGGCACGCCCGAGCCAGCCGTGTCCTCATTGAAGGCATTGGCGGGGCGTTGCCGCGTCCACGCGGTATTTTGCGGCCCAGACCGCCCCCAGGGACGGGGACGGGTGGTTGAAGCCCCTCCGGTGAAGCGCGCCGCTAATAAGCTGGGCCTGGAAATCCATCAGCCGGAAAAATGGAACCTTGATTCCACTAAGCTCTTGTGGGATTCCTTAAACATTGACATGGCGCTGGTGGTTGCCTATGGCCATATACTGCCCTCCTGGATGATAGACGGTTGCAGGCTTGGCGTCTGGAACCTGCATTTTTCACTGCTCCCCCGGTGGCGGGGAGCGGCGCCCGTGAATCACGCTATTCTAGCCGGAGACGCTGAAACGGGCGTCAGCCTGATGAAAATTACCCCCGGCATGGACGCGGGGCCTGTACTAGCCCAGCGCAAGCGGCCCATAACCATGCAATCCGTTGCTGACGCCTTACTGGCCGAGTTGGCGGAAGACGCCGCAAGTCTGCTCCAGACTAACCTGGAGACGATATTTAGCGGCAGTGCCGACGTATGCCCCCAGGATGAAAAATTGGTCACGCTGGCGCCAAAACTCAAAAAGGAAATGGCCCGGCTGGATTTAACCAGAGGGGCCGTGGAACTGCACAGGCAAATCAGGGCCTTTCAACCCTGGCCAGGGGCTGAGTTTCAACTGGATGGCACAGTTATCAAGGTACTCGAAGCCGGAAGTATTATGATTTCCGACGCGCCGCCTGGAACGTTGACCTGGGACAAGGGCGGCGTGCGGCTATCGGCAGGCGCCGGGGACGCCATAGAATTGATAATGTTGCAAAGACCGGGCAAACCCGCCCAATCGGCAGGGCAGGTCATGCAGTTTTGGGGAACTAAAGGCGCTATCGCGCTGTTGGGATAGACGCCGCATTGCAATTCTTACCGAAGTTGTATCCAATAGAGGTAATTGCAAAACCTCCAGCTTTGCCGGGAGCACAGGCGCAGACGCATTTTTCAGGAATGGCCGCACTGGCGCGCGATGTTTCCAGGAGGTTTTGCAATTAGCTCCAACAGGAAAGAAAATGGCGTCAGGCAAAAGTCCGCCCTATTTCTGCTACAACGCGATTGTGCTATGATGGACGCATGAGATTATCGGACGCAGATTTCAAGACGCCCCGCAAGATTGTTTCAAGTCTGCATTGGGGCCGACTGCTAGTGGATGATGAGTAAAGGGGCTGGCAGATGGAATACAATGATTTACAATTCAAAATTCCCCAAGAAAGTGAATCATATTCGGAAGATTCACGTTTTGTTGTAGAGGCAATTGAAGCAATAGTTAAAAACACCATTGATAATGGCAATAATAAGATAATTCTTAATACAAATTTAAAGTTAGGCTTGCCTATGGAGAACATTAATAAAATTGCTGGCCCGATTATTGAATCTTGGGCTTTTGAAATTTTTAATGATATAAAAGATGACCTTAATAACACGTATAATCTTGTAAATGTTGAATCAATGTCACGCCTTAATATGGCTGATATACTACTCCAATTTAAAAAGAACAACTCATCAATTACCGCCAATGTTGATACAAAGGCGACTGCTGAAGATATTGTTCATTCTGGAAAAGGTCCAAACATAACGTCCTTTAGCCGCATAAGGACTGCTTATATCCAAGACCCTGATTTTATGTTTATCATTCTTTCTTTGAAACATAAAGTTTATTCTGAAAAAAATCATTTAACAAAATTGATGGACGGTATCATGGAGGTAATTAAATATAATGTTTACGATTTAAAATTTTTATCTGATAATGATATAAATTACAATCCGGCGCTTGGCACTGGACAAATACAGATAAAAGACATACATTATGTTGAATATACACATAGAACAACTTGGGAATTTTGCCAATTGCTAGACAAGAAATATTTAAGCTCATCAAGACGTTCTTTTGATAATTGGTATAGGGAGGCTGTGAAAAATGAATGGATAAAAAAATAAAAATTTTACTGGGCGATTGTTGTGACGTTTTAAAGAGCATTGACTCTGAAAGTATTGATTTAGTAGTCACTGACCCCCCCTACAACCTTGCAAAGGATTATGGTAATAACGGCGACAACTTAAACCATGATGAATACTTAGCTTTCACACGTAAATGGCTCGCAGAAATCAAGCGAATTTTAAAACCCATGAGTACAATTTATCTTTTTATGGGCGTACGCTATATATCCTACATTTATGTTTTATTAGAAGAAGAATTTGGTTTTCATTTTAATTCTTGGATTACATGGACTTATACACAGGGGATAGGAAAAACAAAAGGCTTTAGTCCAAGACATGACGACATACTCATGTTTACTAAAGGTAAACAATTCAAATTTAATCTTGAATCAATTAAGGTGCCGCAAAAATATTACCGTAGCATTAACAATATGCGAGGAGCTAATCCCGGTAATGTATGGGAATTTTCACACGTTCATTATTGTCAAGCTAATAGACAAAACCATCCAACGCAAAAACCGGAAGCTTTGTTTGAACGCATGATTCTAGCTTCATCAAATGAAAATGATTTAGTGCTTGATCCATTTTGTGGATCAGGAACATCATTAAGGGTTTGTCAACAATTAAATCGTTTTGGAGTTGGAATAGAAATAAATGAAGAATATGTGAACAATACAAAAATGCGCCTTGCCCAACCATTTTATGGTTTTGATAGTATTGATGAACGTATGGAACGGATCCCAAACGACTTAAATGATGACAATCTTCGTAAAGATTACATTCAAAATCATATTGATTGGTTTCTTAAGAATCACCCTGATCGGATAGAAAAGTTCCTTGAATCCGTTAAAGAAAAATACTCAAAAAAAGTTATTCAAATAGAGTTAGATTTTGTCAATGATGTAATGGCCAAATAGAGGTGTTATTAAATGTTGTTAAAAATGTTGAACAAAATCTAATGATTAACGAGGTAATTGCAAAACCTCCAGCTTTGCCGGGAGCACAGGCGCAGACGCATTTTTCAGGAATGGCCGCACTGGCGTGCGATGTTTCCAGGAGGTTTTGCAATTAGCTCCAACAATTTACATTCAAATAAGTATGAGGAGATTTAATAATGGGCGCAGACAGCCGCTACGTAATGGCAATCACAGGGGCCTCCGGCGCGCCGTTCGCAAAGGCGCTGCTAAAGCGTTTAATGCTGGAACCCGGGGTTGAACAGATAATGTTACTCGCTTCACAGAATGGCCGCAGATGTATAAAGGAAGAAACGGGAAGCACCCTGGAATATCTGGCAAGCCTCACGGAAAAAATTATCCTGCTGGACGAGCGCGACCTCGGCGCTGAAATTTCAAGCGGGAGCGCGCGGCACGGGGGCATGGTCATTGTCCCATGCTCCGCTGGCACGCTGGGCCGCGTTGCATCGGGAACAAGCGACAACTTAATTATCAGGGCGGCGGATGTCTGCCTGAAGGAGAGACTGCCCCTTGTCCTGTGCGTCAGGGAAACGCCCTTAAATCGCGTTCACATAATAAACATGTTGCGCGCCCATGAATCTGGGGCGACGATCATGCCTTTAGCCCCTGCTTTTTACCACAATCCGGAGTCCATAGACGACATTTGCGATGCGTTTGCCACCAGGATACTGGATCAGCTGGGGCTGATTCAGGAAGACGACAGAAGGTGGAAGGGGCTTTGAAAACAGCGTGAAGTGGGAGCTATAGCGCTTCCCCTAAATATTAGCGTTGTTACATGATTCAATTATGTCTGGCAGAAAAGGGCAAAGTCAGCATTCCTCGCGGAGTGTGAAGTTTGTAGTTTGCCTGGAATTTTTCCCTGCGCGTCCTGTTTCGCGGTTGAGCCATTCGGAGGTTCCGCAATTTTCTCTGGACTTTTTTTCTTTTTGTTGTAGTCTGTTTTTTTGCAGGACCTGAACCCAAATGGGGAACGGGGTCTGGTTTTTACAGACGCCCTGGCTGAAGCAGGTTTTCAGCCTAACCGAAAGGGGACAACGCAAACGCGCTGGTCGTCATGCCGCCGGAGTTACCCGAAAATGGAAATACTGTTGATTGAAAATGTTCCCAACCTTGGGGTGAGGGGCGACATTGTAAACGTCAAGGACGGGTACGCGCGCAATTACCTCCTGCCCCGCAAAATGGCCCTTCCCGTCACCTCCGGCAACAAGCGCCAAATAGAACTTGAAAGGGAGCGCAACATCAAAATCAGGGCCAAAGAGCTGGCCGCCGCCCAGGACTTGAAGACCCGCTTGGAAGCCGTTTCGCTCGCCATCGCTAAAAAGGCCGGAGATAACGGCCAGCTCTTTGGCTCCGTCACTAACGCCGAAGTTGCGGAATTGCTTAAAGCCAAAGGCTTTGAGATTGAGCGCCATTCTATTTCCATGCCCCACGTCAAGGCCGTTGGCGCTTATGATGTGGATATCCGCCTTTACACAAATGTTCACTCTAAGTTACAGCTGACTGTCACCGCGCAGGCCGCTGAATAATTTTCCATCCACCCGGGATATTTTTGCTCTGACGACCGGAGCGATATTCCCAATAAACACATGAGGATTACCCATGGCAAAAACTTCATCACCAAAACCCGAAGCAATCGGCATCCCTGAGCTGGCCGTCGCGGCGGCAGAACGGCACGACCTGACCAAGGCCAACGCCAAAGCCATACTCGACGGCATCCGCGACCAGATTGTTTCGTCAATCCTGGCTGGCAAACGCGTTGGCATTTTTGGCTTAGGCACTTTTGAGACTAGAGATACAAAGGAAAAAATGGGGCGCAACCCCAAAACCGGCGAGCAAATCAAGATACCCGCCGGTCGCAAGGTTGTATTCAAGGTTGCCAAAGGCATCAAAGACCAATTGTAGTTATAGCCGTTCAATTTTGAAAAGCCCGGCGCCGCCGGGTTTTTTTGTGGGGAATACTTTTCGGCTTCGCTTAGGTATAAAATTTAACTTCCAGTGGAGCTAAAAATGCCAAACAGAACCATGATAGACCCCTTTCGCATCAAATCTGTTGAGCCAATCAGGGTGACGACACGAGAAGAGCGCGTTAAATACCTGGAAGCCGCTAAGTTGAACGTGTTTTTGCTTAAAGCCGAAGACGTTCTGATAGATTGGCTGACAGACAGCGGCACGGGCGCCATGTCCAGCGCCCAGTGGGCGGCTATCATGCTCGGTGATGAAAGCTACGCCGGGGCGAAGAGCTATTATAGGCTCAAAGAAACCCTTGCGGACATTACCGGTATGGAACACTTCATCCCCACCCACCAGGGACGCGCCGCCGAAAAGGTGCTTTTTGGCGCCGTGTGCAAAAATGGCGACATAATACCCAACAACTGCCACTTTGACACCACCAGGGCCAACCTGGAATTTCTTGAGGTCGAGGCGTTAGACCTGGTGATAAAAGAAGGCCTCCAGCCCAGTCTGATACACCCCTTCAAGGGCAATATAGACCTGGAGCGAGTGGAAGACCTGCTCCAAAAAGAGGCCGCCCGCATCCCCTTTGGCATGCTGACCATCACCAACAACACGGGCGGCGGTCAGCCTGTTTCTATGGCTAATATCCGCGAGTACAGCCGTTTGCTCAAAAAATACGACAAGCCGCTAATCATGGACGTCTGCCGCTTTGCCGAAAACGCAATGTTCATCAAGATGCGTGAACCCGGGTATGAAAACAAGACCATCAAAGAAATATGCCGTGAGACGTTCAGTTACGCCGACGGCGCCGCCATGAGCGCTAAAAAGGACGCCTTGGTCAATATCGGCGGCTTTATTGTGCTCAGAGACGACAGATGGCTGGATAAGGTGCGCGAGATGCTTATACTCTTTGAGGGCTTTCTCACCTACGGCGGCATGGCGGGGCGCGACATGGAGGCGATGGCGGTAGGCTTGGAAGAAGGCATGGACGAAGATTACCTAAAGTACCGCCTTCGCACCGCCGAATACCTGGGCGAAAAGCTGGAGGCTCTGGGCATAGGCTTTGTAAAGCCCACGGGCGGCCATGCCGTATACGTTGACGCCAGAAGCGTTTTGCCGGATATGCCGATAGAACGCTACCCCGCCTGGGCGCTAAGCTGCGCCCTTTACATTGAGGGCGGCGTCAGGGGCGTGGAGATAGGCTCCGTCATGTTTGGCAAACGCCTGCCGGACGGCGCGGAAACATATCACAACATGGAATTATTACGCCTGGCCTTCCCCCGCAGGATGTACACCCAAAGCCACTTTGACTTTGCGGCTGAGGCTATAGGAGAAGTAAAGGCCAGCGCCAATAAAATACGCGGCGTCCGCATAACCAAACAAGCCAAATTCCTGCGGCACTTCACGGCGGAATTTGATTGGGCGTAATTGCAAAAAACATTCATTCACTTTCTTTTCTGCGAATCAGCATGAAGCTAAACGCAATCAGCATAACCAAGCCGGAAGCGAGAATTGCCTTTTCGCCCCCAAAACCAATCAAAAATTTTCCGCATACGGCGCCAAACGCAAACCCTGCAATAATCGTAAAATAGAAAAGACCTTTTTTTAACGCGCTTTTGTCCTTCGTAAGCCGGTATTCGCACATGGCATGTACTCCAGAACGCATATTGCCAATACACATAGTAGTCGCAATTCCCATTTCCATACCGGTGTTGCGAATCTTACGGAAACTCTCTACTTGCGCTCCACAGGCCAAAGATATAAGGCTGTTTGCTAAAAGATTGAGTGATTGGGGAATAAATGCCACACAAAAGAACAGAAGGGCTTCTATCAAGACAACAATTTGCCGCCAGCGTACGTGCGGCAGGTTTTCATAACGAAATTGCAGTATTAACGCAAGAGCAATACCAACCGCAAACGTTGCAACCGGAAAAAAGTAGTGAATCGCTGCCGTGAAGTTGTCGGTTGTAAGATTAACGCTGAACAACAATATATTTCCGGTTTGAGCGTTGGCGAATACGCCTCCGCGCTCCAGATAACTATATGAGTCCATCAGTCCGCCGGACAAGGATAACAACATTGCCAGCCACAAAGAATCGGATATATCCCATTTGTTTTGCATTACGCCCTCTCGCCTCACGAAAATACCGCCCTCTCCTTATATAGCATAACTGCTATAGCCGTTCAACTTTGAAAAAGTTGAATCTCCGTTAAATGCAACTTGGCATTAAACCCGGCGCCGCAAGCTGCCAAGCGCTGAAAAACGCAGCGTAAAGCAACGCGTCCTTTGGGCGCGTTGCTTTACGCCAGCTTAAACTTTCGCACCTGGGTCTGCAATCCAGAGGCGAGATGGGCAAGCTCTGTGGCCGTGCGGGCTACCTCGCTGGTTGTGGCCGACATCTGGGACGTAGCCGAGGCTACCGTGGCCGATTCGCCAACGCTGACCTCTACCTGGTGGGCTACGTCCTGCCCCGCCTTGGCTTGCTCTGATGTTGCGGCTACTGATTCCCTCGTCTGAATCGCAAACTGGTCAAGGCTCGCCTTTATCTTATGCAGCAACTCCACTGTCGTAGCTACCATTTCCTCACCGCGTCC
>JGI24698J34947_10001827_pt1 | contig 11345 bp, 7 predicted proteins | sample TergutMp193P3_FD_34947 | JGI IMG/M metagenome (IMG submission 34947)
ACAGCGTCTTTATCGGCAGGGGGGCGGGCGCGATGTTCAAAAATATACCCGCCATTATTTCGCTGTTTCTCGCCTCGCCGTCCGAAATCCGCATTGAGCGGGTAAAAAGTTATTTCCAGTGCGATGAACGGCGGGCGCGCCAAATTATTGATACCAGCGACAAAAACCGCACCGGTTTTCACCGCTATTTTTTTGACATTGACTGGCGGGATCCGGGCAACTACCATCTTTCCTTCAATACCGGAATCTTCCGCCCCGTGGATTGCGCCGAAATTATCAATCAGTTCAAGAATCGTTTTTTTACTCCCGAATCGGAAGCCAAAAACGCCGCGCGCCTGAAAGAGTTGATCCTTGAACAGCGGATAAAACATTGCATACGCTATGAGCATGCAATTCCCATCCATTTCCTTGAGGTGGCAGTTTCCGGCGATAACATCACCCTGCACGGCGTTGCCAATTCCCAGGCGCTGGTAGACGCCGCCCTGGATGCCGTCAAAACCGCCGACCTCGCCGCAGACGCGTCCGCCATCCGCAATGAAATTCAAATTGTCCGCGAATATAGCGTAATGCCGTAGGGACTACTTTAATTCAGCTTCCAGACGTTTTTGGATAACGTTGTACTCCAGGTTGTCCATTTGTTCGCGCAGCCACTGCACCAGTCCGCCGCCGGATTCATAGCGGTACATTTCAAGTTTTTCCAGTACTTCTTCCATGATGTTGGCTTTGTAGCGTTTGCAGGCTTCGGCGAGTTCCCTTAAAAGAACCGGATCGGGTTCTGAAGCAAGCGGTTTCTCGTCTTTATCTTCCGTAACCGCCTCCAGGAATTCCTTCAGCCTTTTCAGCAATTTTTCAACATCCCTGATAAAAAAAGCGTTATTCAGTTCGATAAATCGCAAATCCTTTTTTCTGGCTGCGCGTTCAAGGGCATCCGCCTGTTTGGTCACCTCATCGGCGCAGATACCCGCGCTTGAACCTTTCAATCCATGAACCGTTATGGTGTATTCTTCTTCGTTTTTATAATGGCGTAGTTTTTCCAGCAGGGCCGGAGTGTGAATACAATAGGAGCGCAGCACATCCAGATATCCTTTCTTCCGGTAACGGGCATTTCCCGCCTGAATGTTAACGCCCTCTACAAATAAACTATCGGAAAAAGAATCTTTTTCTTCCTTGTCGAACTCCTTGATCTGTTTTTCGGCGGGTATCCATGTCGCCAGTAGAGCATCCAGCTTTGATATTTCAATGGGCTTGCTGAGATAATCGTTAAAACCATTTGACAAAAACATTTCCTTCATGCCAATAAGCGCGTTTGCCGTAAGGGCAATAATGGGAACCTTCCGGTAATAATCACCATCCAAAGCGCGAATGGCTCTGGTAGCTTCGATGCCATCCATTTCCGGCATCATGTGATCCATAAAAATTATGTCGTAATGCTCGCGCTGTACCATTGCAATAGCTTCCGCTCCTGATGTACAGGTATCGACATGGCACCGGTATATTGCCAACAGTCCCGCGGTAACTACCAGATTGGTATTAATATCATCCACAACGAGGATGCGCGCGCCGGGCGCGATAAATTGTTCGTCCTTCTGATCCTGCGTATCTTTTTTCGTCCGGTTATTAAGCACATCCGCCACAGAAACGATGTATGCAGGCCGGTTTATCACGGGTATGTTACGGAAGGCGACCGCTTCGCCAGAATCGGTAATTAATACGGGCGTTGTTTTAAGCGCTTCCGCTTTAATTTGATCATCGGCTATTCCGGCGATTTCTTCATCCACAAAGGCAAAAGGATAATTACCGCTTGCAAGTTCCTGGAAAAATTCTTCCGCATCGTCTTTGAGCGTTACCGGCACGCCCAGACTTTCCAGAGTACGCAGTATGGACATGGCGTACAGAGGATGTTTCTCATAACAGAGTACGGCTTTTTGAGCGGGGTCTGTTACCTGTGCGAGGGGATTTTTTTCAATAATACCCTGGGGAATTTTAACGGTAAAAACCGAACCCTCGCCGTATGTGCTGGTAACATGGACATCGCCGCCCAGAGACTGACAGATGCTGCGGGTAATGGCAAGCCCAAGCCCGGTTCCTTCCACACCTTGATTCCTTTTCAGGTCCAGTCGGGTAAAACTGCGGAACAGACTCGGCATATCCTGCTCTTTTATCCCGATGCCGCTGTCGGCAACTTCAAAATCCAGGGCAACTGACTTATCATCGGAAGACACCTGCCCGGTTACCGTGAAGCGAATGAATCCGCTGCGGGTATATTTTACCGCGTTGGAAAGCACGTTAATTAAAACTTGCCGCAGCCGAACTTCATCGCCGTTGAGCAAATTGGGAAGAGAAGACTCCACATCGACAATAAAGATAATCGGTTTTTTTTCAACCCTCATCTGGGCCATAATAATAATGTCATTAAGCAAAGAAGACAGGGAATAGGGCGCCATGTTGATATCCAGGGTTCCCGCTTCGATTTTGGAGATATCAAGAATATCGTTGATAATCGCCAAAAGATTAAGCCCCGCCTGTTTGATACTCTCCGCATATTCCTGGGCCGTGGACAGGGTATTTGCCCGCAAGGCCAGTTCGCTCATGCCGATAACGGTGTTCATGGGGGTGCGAATCTCGTGGCTTGTCTGCGCCAGGAAGATTGACTTTGCCTGATTGGCTTCTTCGGCCTGATTCTTGGCCTCCATGATTTCGGTAATGTCATAAAACAGGATGATCGCGCCTTCAATAATATCGCGTTCATTCAGCATGGGGGCGATGTTTATCCGGTAATACCGGGGCTCGCTTTCTTTTCCGATAGACATGACCCGATCCACAACGGTTCCTTTTTTTTCTACCAGCACCAGCATAAGCGTATCAAGAATAAATTTAACGTCGTCTTCCTTTACAAACCCCGCGGAAAAATCTTCAAAGGTCTGGTTGCTGATAAATCCGGCGTTGGGTATTCCGGCAAGCCGCAGAAAAGTATCCGAACAATACATCAAAGACAGGTTATGATCCAGAATGAGAATAATATTTTGAATATTTTTCAACAGCAGATTAAAAAAATTCTTTTGCCGCGTATTCTTTGCCAGCAAACTCTCGTAGAGCAGATCCCGCGACTGGCAATATCCGTTAAGACGCTCAATGGTTTCCTGCGCTGTCTGACTCTTGCGGACAAGCTTGTTATTCTCCAACACCAGATGATTGTTTTTTTCTTCCAGCGCGATGAGCCGCTCATTAAGCGTCTTGTTTTGTTCCTTTTCTTTCATCCGTAAACACCCTTAAAGCTGACAGGCTATGATCGCATATTGGAGCGCCTGATTCACCGTTTCTCCAGATTTGACGTACCGGGGGCAGAGTTCTCCTCCCGAATTCAGGTACAGATAACCGCCCGGAGAATTGCCCAGTTCCTGTTGTATCAGACTGACTTCCGCCACAGCCCCCCCCAGCACAATAGTGCGCAAAAAACATGATATAATTATGGTAAACTGCGTTTTGTTTTCATCTTTTTTAAGATCTTTAATTAACGTCCTTGCGCTTTCAAGCACATAATCCGCCGTAATCGCCCCTATATCCAATATTCCCCCTACCGGTACATGTCTGCCGCAGATAAGCGTTCCTGCATCGGTGATTTTTTGTACGACAACCACCTCCTGATTATTACCGTCGCTGTCCGCTATAACCAGAGGAATTGCCTGGCTGAAAGTACTCTGAATAAGCCCAATCTCCTGCAGGAAAGAAGCCGCCGGTTCGTTGTTTATGCTGATGAGTTCAGCGCCATTGGCGCGGGTAATAACCGCATCCTGGGCAAGGGATGCCCCTTCCGGGAAACGGCGAAAAATAAAATGGGGTTTAACCGCGCCCTTAAAAAGAAGCAATACCATACAATCGGCGTATGCCGCGCCCTGATAAATCGTTTTGGGGTTGCGGATATGCGCGCCTATATCCAGCGCGACGGTGCCAAAAACCGGGAGCCCCCCGCAGGCTTTATCCAGAGCCGCGGTCATAATATCTATCGTTAGGTGAAACAGCGTCGGCGGAAAGGCAAACGCCAGCGTTGGCGGTCCGCTCAGCGCAGAAGCGGTTTTTTGATACAGCGCGTTAATGGCATCTTCGGCATTATCCGCGGTAAGGGGGTCGCAAACGCCCGCGGCGAATTCCGTATCGTCGCTGGTCAGTACGGTTACCGTCAGCATGATATCGCCTTCTACATGGGCGTTTGCCGGGGCGGACGCGTCCACTTGAGAAGATGCGGCGAAATACAGGGATGTGCAGCCCACAACCGCAAAAGGCAGGCTTTTGCATATCTTTTCCATTACGCCCATCTCAATAAATTTTATATGACAAAAAAGCATTGCGGCGGAATTTTTCAAAAGGCTGTTTTGCGGATCTATCTGGCGCAGAATTTCCTGCACTGCCTTTTCCGAATCATCCAGTTCATACGTACACGCGGTTAACACTTTTATCATATCATACCTTCTTTCTAAAAATCTTTCTTCAATGCATAGCAGGGTTTTCCTTGAATGTATTGAAAACCTCCATTATCTTATCCTGGGTGTTTCTGAACGCTTCTACAATCCCTGGATCAAAATGCGTCCCCGAATTTTCAAAAATAATATTACTTGCCTGAATATGACCCATACTGCCGCGGTACACCCGGTTGTCTATGAGGGCATCGTACACGTCCGCCACTGCCATGATTCGCCCGCATAACGGTATATTTTCTCCTGCCAGGCCGTTGGGGTAGCCTTTTCCGTCATAACGCTCATGGTGGGAGCCGGCAATAAGGCTGGCATAGCGAAGATAATGCTGCGCCGGCATCCGCTGGTACATCCGCTTCAAAATCGCCGCGCCTATTTCCGAATGGCATTTTATCGCGGCAAATTCCATATCATCAAGCCGCCCCACCTTGAGCAATATACGGTCGCTAATGGCGATTTTCCCGATATCATGGAGCGGGGCCGCCCGTACCATCATCTGTAATTCCGCGGGGTTAAGTTCATTGGGAAAAAGACCCTGCTTTATCAGTTCTTTGCCCAGAAGATCAACATATTTTGAAGTGCGTATAACATGGCCGCCGGTATTTTCATCGCGACATTCTATCATCTCGGCAAATGAAGTGGCGATACTGTCAGACAAAGTCATAACGGTTTGCTCAGTCTGGGACTGATAGGAGGCAAAGCGTAAATGCAGCTCTATTCGGTGGAGCAAAATACTTTTTTCCACCGGCTTCACAATGAAATCCCTTGCCCCCGATTCCAGCGCGCGTATCTCAACTTCCACGCTGTGATTCGCGGTAAGAAAAATCACCGGTATCCGATCCAGATAGGGGTTTTCCTTGAGCCGCGCCATAACGCCAAAACCGTCCATGTCCGACATCTCAACATCCAGCAGAATGAGGTCCGGCTTTTCCCTTATGCAGATTTGCAGGGCCAAAGGACCGGACTTGGCGAGCGAGACTTCATAGTCATCGGCAAGATAGGATGAGATTTGCTTGAGAATAGTCAGGTTGTCATCAACCACCAATATTCGCCGCATCGGCAATGCTCCACCCCTTATCCATTAACGCTAGTCTGCTGGTTACCTGCAATGAGGCAAATTTATCTTTTACTTTTTCAAAAACATCCACAACCCGGGGATCAAATTCCGTGCCCCGCCCGGAAATAATTGCGTCACACGCCTGTTCATGCGAAAGCCCCTTGCGGTATATTCTGTTGGTAATGCAGGAATCGTACACATTGGCCACGGCCACAATCCGGCAGCATAGGGGTATTGCGTCTCCTTTTAGACCATGCGGATACCCCGTCCCGTCATAGCGTTCATGGTGCCCCTCGGCAATGATCATGGCTATTTTCAGATAGTGCTGCGTAGGAGTACGTTCATAAATCGTCTTTAACACATTGGCGCCGATGGTCGTATGTTTGCAGGTCTCCGCGTATTCTTCCTTGGTCAGAGCCGTCCGCTTGAGCAAAATAATATCGCTTACGCCGATTTTTCCGATATCATGGAAAGGGACAGCCCGCTTTATCAACTCAACATCCTCTTCCGTAAGATCGTCTCCAAAAGTACCTTCCGCAAGCAGTTCCTTCATTAAAAATTCCGCATATACGCTGGTACGCAGCAGATGATCGCCGATATCGTAATCTTTACAGTCCAGAAGCTCCGCAAAGGAAATACCGATATTGTCTTCCAGTTCTTTTACCATGTTTTCCAGGTGGAGTTGATAGGTGGCAAACTGAAGGTGCAGTTCTATCCGGTGGTGCAAAATATCAATATTGGCAGGCTTGGTGATGAAATCCATAGCTCCTGATTCCAGGCATTTAACTTCCGTTGCGGCGTCATGGTTGCCGGTCAGAAAAATAACCGGAATATTCTTCAACTGAGGGTCCGCCTTCAGACGGGCAATGGTTGCAAAACCGTCCATATCGGGCATTTCTACATCCAGCAGAATCAGGTCGGGTCTTTCCCGGGCGCAAATCTGCAGCGCAAGTTCCCCCGACTTTGCCAAAGAGACATCGTAGTTCTTCGCAAGCTGGGAACTGATCTGCTTGAGGCTTACCAGATTATCATCCACAATCAATATCGACTTCATGGCGTACCCTGAGAAGGGGGATCCGCCCCTTCCAACCGGCTGCATATTGCGTCATATTCAAGGTTATCTATCTGCTCGCGCAGCCATACCACCAGTTCCCCTCCCGACTCGTACTCAAACGATTCGAGTTCCTCCAAAATTTCTTCCATAACGGTAGACTTATACCGTTTTGCCGCTTCCAGCAGCCGGGAAAGCAACGTGGTATCCGGCAGGGGCATTTTCGGTTTTACCCCTCTGGCGGTATTGGCTTTTTCCAGCAACGCTCCCAATTCCCGCAGCACCGACTCCGTCATTCTGATAAAATCCGCGTTCCTCGCCTCAACGCTCTCAAAATCGCCGGCCTTGGCAAAGCTTTCCAGTTCCTGCGCCGTTTTGCCAATCTCGTTGGCAAAAATTCCGTAAGAGGAACCTTTAAGCCCATGTACCGTAATGGAATATTCTGAAAGACTTTCACGGGAAAGTTCTTTCATTTTATCCAGCAGGGCCGGGGTATGCCGACACCAGGAACGGAGTATGTCCAAATACGCCGCTTCGCCGTTGTACCGTTCTACCCCCTGGGCAAACTCAATGCCCGTTACCGGCACATTGTCCAATACGCCGGAAGTGTACTCGTCGTCTTTTTTAAGTTTAGTCAATTCTATCTCCGCCATTTGCAGTGTCTCCGGGCTTTGCTTGTTCCGCACCCAGGTATTCAAAGCCGTATCAAGTTGTATAACATCGATCGGCTTGGGAATAAAATCGTTAAAACCATTAGCAAGAAACATTCTTTCGTTTCCGGCCAGGGCATTGGCAGTCAGCGCGATAATGGGCACCATTCTGCCGTAATTACCGGGAATCTCATTGCGGATTATCCGCACGGCCTCCACCCCGTCCATCCCCGGCATCATGTGATCCATAAATATTAAATCATAACGGGAGGCAGAGTCAGTATTTCCGGCAGCACGGACTTTTTCTATCGCTTCCGCGCCGCTTGTGGCGGTATCAATAAAAAGGCCGTAGGGCAGCATCAATCCCTTGGCAACATCCAGATTGGTTTCTACATCGTCTACTACCAGCACCTTGCCATAGGGCATATAACTGCGCACCAGCCGTAAACTCTGGGTATGAAAAATATCCTTAAAACGAAACGCCTCCAGATTCCGCCTCACCGTTTCTCCAATGGGAGACGCATCCATGATCCGCTGGGGAAATTGTACGGTAAAAACAGAACCTTTGCCATACTCGCTTTCCACGCTGATTCTTCCGTCCATTAACGACACCAGATTTCTGGTAATGGACAGCCCAAGTCCGGTTCCTTCAATATGACGGTTCGCCTGGGCGTCAAGCTGGTGGTACTCTGAAAACAACCGGGGAAGATCTTCTTTTTTGATGCCCTGCCCGGTATCCTGTACCGCAAAAATCATCCAGGCGTTATCGTCCCGTTTTTCCCAGTTAACGGTTAAAGACACCGTTCCTTCCTTGGTATACTTGAAGGCGTTGGAAAGCAGATTGCTGAGGATCTGTTTTATCCGCAGCTCATCGCCAAATAACCGCAGCGGTATGGTTTCATCAAGAGTGAGTTTGAACGTTATCTTCTTTGACCCGATACGCACAATGTTCAACTGGACAGTATCGTTTATCAGGCTTGGGGAATCATAGTCCACCGGAATCAGTTTGAAATTCCCCGTTTCAATTTTTGAAATATCCAGTATATCGTTGATGATGGACAAAAGGTTCCCGCCGGAATTACGGACTTTCTCAAGATTTATACGGGTATCGGCGGGTAAATTTTTTTGCAATTCAATGTCCGAAAGGCCGATGATTGCATTTAACGGCGTGCGAATCTCGTGACTCATGGTGGCAAGAAACTGGCTCTTTGAACGAGAGGCGGCTTCGGCCTCGAATCGCGCTTTCATTACCGGAGTTATGTTAACAAGATTAACAAAATATCCTTTGGACTGGGCAAGTTTGGAAACTACTATTTCAAAAAAGTACTGCTGCCCATCCATGATAACTTCACTGGTGGTCTGGAAGGAGTCTCCTCTGGTCAAAAGATCGTAAAACAAATCCCTGAAACTTTTATCCTTTATCAGATCAAACACCGGCCTGCCCTTGGCGTGGGAAGCTTGTTTCAGATGCAGTATTTTCATAAACGAAGTGCTGATATACGTTACCCTGTTCTGGGAATCCAGCAGAATCATCGGGTCGGGCGTTGACGACAGCGCGCCGACAAAGAAATTCTTCGCCTTGCTGGCATCGTTGTTTTTATCCTCGGCAAACGTTGTTACCATGTACACGGAAACAGAACCAATCACGGAAATAAACCAGCCAAACAGCGCATCGAACAGGGTCATGGCGATTCGGACATCCGCTTCTGCATTCTCTTTGAACATGGGAATATGAAACACAATTTGTAGCGCGATAATCAAATTGGAAGCAAGAAGAAACTTGATAAATGCCTGTTTATTGAGAAACAGCGCCCCAAGGCAGCTTGTTACCAGACAGAGGGGATAGTAGTCCGAATAATCGCCGGTTAGCAAACATCTGAGAGTATTCGCCATGAAAAGGGTGAAGGGGATGGAAAACCCTTCGTTTCCGGTCAGTCTCTGACCATGCATTACGGCAACCAAAAAACAGGTAAAGGCCAAAAAAATGGCGGAGATTATCAGGTTTATTACTCCCTGCTCATTGGCTCTCAAAAGGATAAAAATTGAAAAAATAATTAATGCTAATAAAATTATCAAAAAAGCGCGGGAGTTCCGGTTGTCTTTGATGATCATGACCGTACCCCCTTATATCCATGCTTGGTGACATCCACGAACTTTATCGCGGCGGGCAATATTTCCACATCCATCTCTGGTTCATAAAATAATTCGCCATCTACACTGAGCCGCAGGGTATCTTCGGAACGGATACTGATTTTTTTCCCTTGCCGCAGCGCAAAATTGCGGGGGAACATTTTGTGGAAGCCCAGGGTATACAACGGAAACGCGGTCACGGTTTTCAGAAAACCCCAGTTGCGAATAGTGAGCATATCCAAAATACCGTCATTGGGCATGGCATTGTTTATGGGGTGCATATTCCCGCCGTAATACGGGCTGTTAAAAATGGAAAAACCCTGATAAGCGCCGGTGTGCCTTTCCCCGTCAACCTCTACTTCGTAGTGCTGCTGCGGCAGCTTTTTCTCGCTGAAGGCGGAAAGGGCCCCGAAATAATAGAACAACGTGTACAGCCGCCTGCCCAGCCACTGACTCAGGGCATGTCCCTTCTCCATCCGCAACCGCATCTCTTCGGCATAGTATACCGCTTCCGCTTCAATGCCGGTGACACAGTAATTCAGTCCGTAGGTTTTACCGCAGCGCATAATATCCATCGGTATAGCCGGGGAGTCATACTGCCGGCTCAATACCCGGAACAGGAATCTTTCATTCTTGCTGAAACCCTGGATAAAGTTGTTGGTATACCCATAGGGTATGGCGGCAAGTTCGGCATTTTCCAGCCCCACAATGCCGTTCAGGCAGTCAAACAGGATGCCGTCGCCGCCGACCGCGTATACCCTGAGGGTGGTTGATTCGGGAAGGTTTTTGGCAAATAAGGGGATAAAACTGACTGCATCCCGGGGAAACCGCGACACAAATATTTCATACTCGGTGTTTTCTTTTCCCCTGAAAAATTCATGGATTCTCACGACTATTTGGTTCTGTTTTGTTTTTTTCCAGAATGATTTGGGGTTGATTATAAATAAATGCTTTACGTTTTGATTCATCCTCTGAAAATACCTTTATTCTATACTATATTATAGGGGTACTTTCCGGTATTGTCTACCAAAATATGTGGAAATACAGCGCTTACAGGTTGACTCTCCGCCCCGGCCATCCCATACTGAGCTATGAACCTGGCCGACAAATTTACATTACTCCGTATCATTCTGGCTCCAGCCTTTTTTCTGGCGTACTTTTTGCCGCTGCTGCTGCCCTATACGGGGGGGGCGGCCTGGACCGTCGCGCTGCTCTGGATAATTGCCGTTATTGCCGAATTTTCCGATATGTTTGACGGTATGGCAGCCCGCCGCCTGAACCAGTCCAGCGACTTTGGCAGGCTTTTTGATCCCTTTGCCGACACCATCATGCAGATAACCGCCTTCCTGTGCTTTGTTATTGACGGCATCTTTCCGGCGTTCCTGTTTTTGGTGGTGTTGTACCGCGAATTCGGCATTTTATTCATTCGTAACCTTATGCTCAAAAAAGGCATTACGATGGGCGCTCGCATAAGCGGGAAAATAAAGACCGTCGCCTACGTTACCGCCGCCGCAATAGCCCTGCTCTATTCCAGCCTACAGCGCCTGGGCGCCCTCGAATCCTTGCAGCCGGCGGTGAAAATTGCGGCTATTGCGGTATTTGGCATATCCGTGCTTTTTTCGGTTGTGTCGTTTTTCGATTACCTTTCTGTGTACCGGGCTGCTGTCAAGACCGGCGAATAACCCCCATTGACAAAGGGACATTTGAGGTCTAACCTGAACCCTAACAGGAGGAAGATGTATGTCTCAAGAGCAGCTTTTCTTATTGGTGCCAATCGGGTCTGTTTTGGCCCTGCTTTTCGCCTTTATTCAGGCAAAGCGAGTTCTGGGTTTCCCGGAAGGCAATGAAATTATGCGGAAAATATCCGCCGCGGTGCGCCGGGGGGCTAATGCCTACCTGAAACGGCAGTATACCGGGGTTGCTATATTTTTTGCGGTTATGTTCGTAGTTTTGGGGATTTTGGCCTTTACCGGCTTTTTGACCCCATT
>JGI24698J34947_10001828_pt1 | contig 11345 bp, 7 predicted proteins | sample TergutMp193P3_FD_34947 | JGI IMG/M metagenome (IMG submission 34947)
GCCGCCGGGGTCGAGGCTTCGACTTTGGGCGGCAGATTCACCACCGGGGCCGCTTTTTGATCATAATCGAATTCAAAAATTTGCAGGATCTCAGCGCCGTTGTCCTGGGCCAAAGCGGACATGGGCCAACCAAGGAAGGCCAGCGCGAAAATTAAACAGATTCTTAACATTCATCATCCTCTTGCCGGAACATAAGGTAAGTGACATTAGATCTCAACCTGGGCCATACTTTAGCTTAAATATAAATTTCTGTCAATCTTTTTATTTAATTACATAATAATTAAATATAAATTATTATGTTTTATAGTGACGATAAAAACCAGTAGCCACTTCATGAAGTTTAAGAGGATCAAACAATTTAAAAGTCCAGTCAAGCTGGGCTTTTAAAGGGAAACCCTGATTTTTCAAAACTTTGGCGCAAGTATTCAATCCCGATTGAATACAACTTGGCATAATAAGTTGAAATATATTGAAAAATATGGTCGAGATGCTTTTGCTCAGCAGATAAAAAACTTAAGCGATGAGCGTATCGTGGAGACCTGGGTATGGTGCAGGGGAGACTCGAATTGAGCAAATAAGATATTAAAATATAATGAATAGTTTAAAATACTCATCAGTAAATACCGTTTAAAATACCGTGTTATTTCATTATTGTATAAGTATTTGAATATGTTGAAATATCATAGGCCAGTTTGGGGTGCCGAATAGGGAACATAAGTGTAATAAATACAGCATGTTAGACTGTAAAGGCAAAGCCTTTGCCGAATTACAGAATAAAGCTCTCCAGTTCCCGTAAAATGGCCGTTTCCAGGTCACTTTCCAGATAGTCGTTTTTCAGGCCGAGAAAATCAAAAAGATAAGGGTCTTTGAATGTGCCATGCGGCACAGGGGAATTTGGCGCAAGCTGAGTATCGGCAATGGCCGTGTGGTCGAAGTCTTTGCGGGAGATAAGGCCGCGCAAGTCCTTCACGCCTAAATGACCATTCGCTGCCTGCCGAGCATAAAAAGCCTCGCTTCAGAAGATTTCAGCGGCAATAGCTCAATAAAATGCGGCCAGCTTAATTGTGTCGGCAGCGTCGACACAATTTCAATATACTGAATTTATTCAGCAAATTGGAACATGCGGTGTAAATTCCTCAATTCAAAGGTTCCGTCCGTAATTTTCCGTCAATTGTCGTGCCAGCGTCACGACAATTTGTTTCCCATAGTCTGCCCTCCGGTTTTGCAAAACCGCCTCATTCACACGCTTGCCGATTTTCCAGAAAAGCAGGGTGAAGGCATAGAGAGTTCCGAGGGTTCATGCCGCGTTTCATAGCAATATTCCACTTGGATGAAAAGGCACTATTTTGCGCTCCGAGTTTATGTGATAAATCGCACTATGGGCAGTTGCCGCCGGGATGGGCGTGGTGTCGGTTAAGTGATGTATCTGTTGTTATCTCCGATGGTGACCATCAGCCACCACCACAAGCCCCTGAGGGCATACCGTTTCTTGTGATTTCTGATGTGGTGAATGGCGTGATTTGCTTTGACAAAGCACGTTTTGTAAATCAAAAATATTACGATTCATTAGCATGGTCGCGTAAACCCCAGAAAGGAGATGTACTTTTTACAGTAACTGGATCTTATGGCGTACCAATTTATGTACAGAATAATAAACAATTTTGTTTTCAACGTCATATTGCATTAATACGGCCTTGCATTATTAATAGCCTGTTTCTCAGTCACTTTCTTGCATCAGGTAATATTAGGCAACAATGCGATGAAAAGGCAACCGGGATAGCGCAGAAAACTGTAGGATTAGAAACTCTACGAAATCTATACTTCCCTCTTCCTCCTCTCGCTGAGCAGCATCGCATCGTTAGCATTATCGAAATGACTTCCATGATCATTAACGAGATTAGGCGCAACAAGGCCGACTTAAAAACCGCCGTCACCGCCACCAAAGCCAGAATTCTTTCTCTGGCTATATGCGGCAAACTCGTGTCCCAAGACCCAAACGACGAACCTGCCTCCGTCTTGCTTGAGCGTATTCGAACTGAGCGGGAGAAGCTCGTCAAAGCGGGTAAAATCAAACGCATCAAGGGCGAAAGTACCATCTTTCGAGGTGATGATAACTCTTATTACAAAAAGATTGACGGAAAAGAAGAAATTTTGCCCGAAATTCCATTAACTTGGGTGTGGGTTATGATGAAAGACATAGGGGTTTACGGTTCCGGCAAAACACCCAGAGTTCAAGAATTGCAGACATCTGGGCTATATCCTTACTTTAAGGTCTCAGATATGAACACAGTTGGCAATGAACTATTTTTATCACTTACGGAGAGCTACGTCACAAGTGAATATAATGGTTCAACATTCCCAGCAAATTCGATTGCTTTTCCAAAGAACGGCGGTGCAGTATTAACAAATAAAAAACGTATACTCACGCGAGAATCTATTGTAGATTTGAACACTGGAGTTTATACGCCAACAGCTTTGTTAGATTTTTGGTATCTATATTACTTTTTTACATCCATTGATTTTCGTTACCTGTTCAAAGGAGCGGTATTGCCTACGCTTGATAGGAACGTAATTGAACTTATGGCATTTCCTCTCCCTCCACTTTCCGAACAACGCCGCATCGTCACCACGATAGAGGCAACTTTCGCGCAGCTAGACTGCATAGCCGCTATGCTTTCTTAAAAAGTGAAGCACTCCCAATAAAAGGAGCGCTTCAACTTTCACCACGTCACAATTTTATTAATTAATTCCCGCTGTTCGCTGGCTGTACGGCGAAGATATATCCGCGTTGTTTCAATGCTTTCATGCCCCATGAGGTCGGCTAATAGTGCAATATCGTTGTATTTTTCAAGAAAATTTTTGGCAAAACGATGCCTGAACGAATGTGGGTATACCATTTTTGTATCAAGCCCATACTTTTCGGCATAGTTTTTCAATTGCTGAGAAATACCTCGTGGTGTAATGCGGTTCCCAAAACGGTTAAGAAAAAGGAAGCCAGAAGTCTTGTTCGCTTCTTTCAACCATTCCAGCGTTTCTAGCCTTAATTTCATGGGAATATACAGACGCCGTAACTTCCCGCCCTTTGTGTAAAGGTCAAAATATCCAGCTTCGACATGCTCCACCTTGATCTGTATCAGCTCGCTGACTCGTGCTCCGGTAGCCGCCAGGTACCAGACTACAAAATACCATTCCTTGTTACCGTCCATTTTGAGGGATTTTTTGAGGAAGGTATAGTCGGCATTGCTGATGACGTTATCAAGGAAGTTTTTCTGTTGAACCTTGATGAATTTTAACTGGCGCTTGGAGTCGCCCAAAAACTCAAGATATTTGTTGATTGCCTGTATCCGCAAATTCACGGTTTTCGGCTTGAAATGTTCTAGCAGGTACCCTTTGTAAGCCAAAAGATTAGCCGTGCTTAATCCGTCATAATGATCCAGGTAATAGGCGACTGTCCATAGATACGAGATTATTGTGTTTTCCGAAAGGTTGACCCGCCGAAGATGAACTTCAAATTGAGTTTTCATTTTCTTGCCTCCGCGATAAGGTGTAGCGGTGGAAGCCACCGCGTACCTAGCTTATCAGAGAGGCGAGAAATGTTCTTTCCTCTTATTATGAGCAGTTGCCGTCAGGATGGGTATTAGTCAAAATAAGTGATGCATTTTGGATCAACCCACGGAATATCGCCGAGGATTCAGTTAAAGCTACTTTTGTTCCAATGTCTTTGATTGACGAAGGTTTTTCAAATAGTTTCACCTTTCAAGAAAGAATGTGGAACGAGATTAAATCTGGATTTACTCATTTTCAAGAGGGTGATATTGGCCTCGCTAAGATTACGCCGTGTCTTGAAAATAGGAAATCTGTCGTCTTCCGTGGATTGATAGGTGGCATTGGTGCAGGCACAACGGAATTACATATATTCCGCCCCATATGTGCAAATACAGTTGTGCCTGAATATTTGTTGTGGTTTATCAAAAGCGAGTGGTTTATAAATAGGTGTATTGACGGGTTTTCAGGTGCCGTCGGCCAGCAGCGTGTCGGAAAAAATTATGTAGCAGAAACACTAATGCCGTTAGCACCTTTGACGGAGCAGTATCGTATTGTCGCCGCCATCGAATCGTCATTTCATCAATTAACAATCATTGCCAAGGGCCTCATCTGAAATTTTCAACTATTCTATCAAGAACCAGCATTATGTTATTTATCTCTTTGGTAATACGTATTTGCTCTCTTATAGGTGGAATTGGGAAAATAATTGCCTTGACCGAATCAATCTTTAAATTTTTCACAGTTGAGCCAAAGGCTACTCTGCTAAATAATGCATACATACGTTGAGAGCTAAGCGCGTAGTATAAGTAATCTGTATCGAATATTTTTTCTATTTTGCCCAATACAAGCCAACCATCGTGAATACATCCGTCTATTTTAAGAATGTATGGACGCCCAAAACTCATGGAGTTTGTGAGTAAAAAGTCACCAGATTTGACAAATCGTGAATGTTTTATACCTTGTGGCTTTATCTTTTCTTTTGTAGCAGTGATGTATTTACATCCTACATCGGTATCACCGATTTTTATCCAATTAATACCCTCGTTGGAATCCGTTATATAGTCTTGGATTGGTCGTGGAGAGCCACCGCGAGCAATCTCGCAAACAGTCCCCAACCTCGCCCATGTCCACCCTTCGGGCACCTCAAACGGAATCTCGCTGTCTATACAAACCATTTTGCCGTTTATCTTCTCATAATAAGAGTTATCATCACCTCGACAGATGATGCTTCCGCCTTTGGTGCGTTTGATTTTTCCCGCCTTAACGAGCTTCTTCCGTTCCGTTCGGATGCGCTCAAGCAGGATGGAGGCAGGTTCGTCGTTTGGGTCTTGAGGCACGAGCTTGCCGCGTATAGCAAGTGAGATAATTTTGGATTTGGCAGTGGCGATGGTGGTTTGAAGATCAGTCTTGTTACGTTCAATTTCATCAATTAGCGCAAACATTAATGTGATAGTGTTGACAATGCGATGTTGTTCTGCGAGAGGGGGGAGTGAGGAAAAAAAATCTAAAACAACTTCTCGTTTAATTCCGGGAATGAGTCCGTTTGCCTGTTCTGTTAGTCTTGGCAAATTGGCTAACAGTACATACTGCACATATTGAATACTGGTTCCGCAATACACTCTCAACGCCATAATCTGGCGAGCTATATGGGCATCTTCCAAATGGGAAATTGCCATTTTCCCAACGCCTGAGCCTTTACATGTCAGCAACAAATCCCCAGCGCGAGAATGTGTTTGCGGAGTGTCAGTCCAGCGATTTACAATCACGGTGCCACGCTCAAGACAACTCGCACCTGTAATGTATGGTATACCAACACCATCGTCATTATATCTGTCTGGGGTCAAATCCTGACCAGAAAAAAGCTCAATTATCTCACGTAAGCTGCACCACGCCCACCCGTCCGGCAACTGCCCATAGTGCGATTTATCATCACCGCGAAAAATAACGCTGTCCCGCTTATCATGCTTAATTTTCCCAGCTTTGATCAATTTTTCCTTCTCGGCGCGGATACGCTTGAGCAACTCGGAAGCAGGCTCGTCATTTGGGTCTTGAGGCACAAGCTTTCCGCGAATGGCAAGGTCAAGTATCTTTTGACGAAGCTGTTTTGTATTCACTCGTCTACCTCGCCGATAAGATGTTCCAAGTTATCGACTGCCGTTGCGATAGCGGCGGACTTTTCCTTGATCAAGTCGAGCAACTCGGCAAGCGTGTAGTCATCAGTATTGTCGCCGGATTTGATCCAGGTGATGTCCAAGCTCCTCTTGTCGCGGGCCATAATTTCGTCATAGGTAAATCTGCGCCAGCGTCCGTCAGGGTTTTGTGCACTGTATGTTTCCTTACGGGTATGCCGATTTTCGGGGTTGTAGCATTGCACAAAGTCGTCCAGATCGCTTTCACGGAGCGGGTTGCGTTTCAGAGTATGGTGGATGCCCGTGCGGTAGTCGTAAATCCAGACCACTTTTGTCTGGTGTGATGGCATCCCCACGCGGTTATCAAAAAAAATTACGTTCGCTTTCACGCCTTGGGCATAAAAAATGCCTGTGGGCAGGCGCAAAATTGTATGTAAATCAGTGGTTTCTAGTAACTTCTTCCGCACGGTTTCGCCAGCGCCACCCTCAAATAGCACATTGTCCGGGACAACAACCGCAGCCCTACCTCTAGACTTCAAAAGTGTGTGGATATGCTGAACGAAATTCAACTGCTTGTTAGATGTTGTCGCCCAAAAATCTTGGCGATTGTATACCAAATCCTCCTGCTCCTGTTCACCTTGTTCATTGGTGAAAGTCATAGAAGATTTTTTACCGAACGGAGGATTCGTCAAGATATAGTCAAATCTGTCTCCGGGATCGGCAATGAGCGAGTCAGCGCGTGTAATGGGCGGTGTACCATCGAAGTCGCTGATATTGTGCAAAAATAGGTTCATGAGGCATAGCCGGTAAGTGCTTTGGACGATTTCCCATCCCTTGAATGTCTGAAATTTCAAAAATTTCTTCTGTTCGCTGTTAAGTTGAAAGTTGCGCTCCAAGTAAGATTTTACATACAGCAGAAAGCCACCACTTCCAGTACATGGATCTGCTACCGTCTTGTTCGGCTCTGGCCGAATACACTTCACCATCGCATTGATAAGCGCCCGTGGCGTAAAATACTGTCCTGCACCGCTCTTCGTGTCAGCGGCGATTTTTTCAAGTAAATCCTCGTAAATGTCGCCTTTAACATCACTGGACATGGACGACCAATTTTCAGAATCCACCATGCTGACGATTTTGGCTAGATGCGCAGGATCTGGTACTTTATTTTGTGCCCCAGTATAGATTTGTTGGAGTGTACCAGATTGTTCGGCAAGTGTTTTCAAAATGTGTTCGTAATGATCAAACAGTTCTTTCCCACTTTTAGTTCGTAGCGTTTCCCAAACGCATGATGCGGGAATTGCAATTTTTCGGTTATATGGTGGCTTGGAGTATTCATCAGCCATTTTCAAAAACAACAGAAAAGTTATCTGCTCAAGATAATCACTTTTACTGACGCCAAATCCCATAAGGACAGTCGCCATGGACCATATCTTTTGCCCGACATTTGAATCCGCCAAGTTATGCTCCTTCACCATTTAGGCCGCTTCTAACAGTGCGTAATTCATCTCGTTCAGAATGGTTTCATATTCATCCCCAAAGAGATCATAAAATCTCCCTAAGCCACCCTTACCATTAAATGGCGTGTACTCCAAATCAGCAGGTGTAACACTCATAGACGTAGCAATATGATCACGTATCATCCGAAGCCATTCAGTTTGTTCTTCGGTAAACTGTTTATGTCCAGCGTTCTTTGCAAGTATCCAGTCGCGGAAACGCAGATTAACTTCATTTGAAAACGGGCTAAGTTCTTGCGTCTGCCCTAACTGGAAACGTATCAGCGAGATAATATCAGCAAGCTGGTCTACAGCGTTATTTCCTCGCACCTTTTCAGGACGGCTAATAGAATATGCTTTCCACAGCATTTCTGTTGTCAAATTATATGATGGCTTTTGTAAAGCCTCATGAAGCTCTTTTATCATTTGAAGCGTCAAGGCGCGATTACGATAGCTCTGACCGTATATTATCTCAAGTGCGTCAATAGTATTCTTGTGATCTTCAATAAATCTGGCGAAGGTTTCTATGGCCTCCACTGCTCTTGCGGCATGTTCTGAGTCCAATCCAGTGAATATCACTTCGTCTATGTTAATATTATCAATTATTTGGTCATGGGTCTTGCGGACATTTTCTATATAGTCCCGCAGTTTGGGATTATTGAACGGACTAGCGGCATCGTCCGCTAGTCGCTTACGTATTTCATTATACTGCTCGTCAGTCACATCAGCAGGGTCGTCAACGACAAACTGCTTTTGCGCCACCTCGCAAACATTGTCCTCGTCAAATGCATTCAATAAATTTTGGGCTATTTCTATACAACTTGAGCCGCAAATGGCCTGGAATCCGGCCTTTTCCTTGACAGTCATCACTTTATCAAGTCGAATCAAGCGATTTGCCATTGAGGTCAACGTGTCATCGTCCCGTGCCCCCATAGCAACGCTCATCATCAAATTTTTCAATGATACAGTCGGCTTGCGCTCCAATTGGCGCGAGGTGGTTTTCTGAGATTTCGTTACCTCCACCGCGTCAACTATGAAAAAGCCCAACTTACGCTCCGTAGCCGATGGTGATACTTTATGCAGATTTTCTTGATCAAGTGTCCGAGTTGCACGGCCAAGCATTTGCTCATAGTAGTTCTTGCTGCGGACATCCCGCATAAATATTAGACATTCTATCGGCTTCACATCTGTACCTGTCGCGATCATATCAACCGTGACAGCAATGCGCGGGTTGAAGTCGTTGCGGAATTCGCTAAGTACAGTCTTAGAATCATCCACAGAGTAAGTAATCTTTTTGCAAAACTCATTACCTTCGCCAAACTCTTCTCGAATGATGGTGATGATGTCGTCCGCGTGACTATCCGTTTTTGCGAACACAAGTGTCTTAGGGACTTCTTTCCGCATCGGAAACATTTCCGTCAGCACAGCTCCCTTGAACGCTCTTACAACGCTGCGAATCTGTGATGGGTTGACAATATCGCGGTCAAGTTGGGAGGGTTTGTAATCCAAATCCTCATCTAACTGTTCCCAACGCTTTTTTCTGGAAAGGCGGTCGCGTTTTTCCACTGTTTGTTTGAGAATCTTGCCGCCCTCAGTCCCGACACGTGTCTCGATAAGGTATGTTCCCTCACGCCCGACATTCACGTCATCCAAGACCGCCTGTTCGTGGGTATATTCGCTTACGATATTTTGTTTGAAGAAGCCGAATGTCCGATTATCCGGCGTTGCAGTAAGGCCAATCAGAAAAGCGTCAAAATAGTCGAGTACCTGCTGCCATACGTTGTAAATTGAGCGGTGGCACTCATCAATAATAATAAAGTCGAAAAATTCTGGCGGGTAGTTGGAATTGTAGACCACTTCACGAGGGCCTCCCGTGATTTTTTGCTCATTAAGCGATGTTTCCTCTACGGACTCATCCATTTCCTCACCCCGCAAAATAGAATACATGCGCTGAATAGTGCTGATACAAACCTTAATATCTTTCGGTATATATGCCGAATTGAGGCGACGCACGATGTATAAATTTGAAAACAGCCGTCCATCATCAGATGGCTTGTAGTTGCGAAATTCGCCCTCTGCCTGTTCGCCAAGATTTTTCGTGTCCACCAAAAACAGGATACGTTTTGCTTTTGCATGTTTTAGCAGACGATAAATCGAAGTAATCGCAGTATATGTTTTCCCTGCACCTGTCGCCATTTGTATCAGGGCACGAGGCTTGTTTTCAGCAAAGGATTTTTCAAGATTAAGAACAGCGGTTATTTGGCACCCGCGGAATCCTTGCGCATTGAACGCAGGAAAGGCTTTCATGCGGTTACGCAACGTGTCGGTATCTTTAAGCCATTCCGAAAGCGTTTCAGGCCGATGGAAAGAGAATACCTTGCGTGAACGTGCTTTTATGTCTTGATAGTCACAAAAATTTGTGATAATTCCAGTAGATTCATAGGTAAAACGGATATCAGGTATACCCAACATGTGCTTTAAGCCGCTTTCAGCATATCGCTTTGACTGTTCTGCAACTGCGCCAAGAAGGACACCTTTGTCTTCCGCTTTAGCTTCCACAACGCCGACAGGTGTACCGCCAATGAACAACAGATAGTCAACTGGGCCACTCTGTGTTGGAAATTCGCGAACGGCAACGCCCAAAGCCGCAGATCGGTCAAACCCCTTCATATCTTGTAGTATATAACCAGCATCGAAGAGCATTTTGTCAATATTTACACGAGCTTTCGCTTCTGGCGTCATTTGCCGTTTCTCCATGTTCCGATAGTCAAAACTATCGGAAATTATAACACAAAAAACCATAATATTACAAGAAGATGGACAACATGAAGTGTTATAGTATTTATCTGACAGTCGACTGTTTTTGAGGAAGCGGAGAAGGCCAACGCGGCGAGGCCGAAGGGTGGAGCCAGCGCCGCGCCGGCCTAAACCAGGCGCTAAAAAGTGATGCTCATCTTGTTTCTGGCGGATTAAAAGAAAGTATGCCTTGGCTCTGAAGGCTTCTTTGGCCGTGATAAGTACGAGACCATATGTTTGAATGCCTAAACGGGCACAGAACTTTTTCGCGTGTGCAGCGGTTCGATGCAGGTCGGTTCACGGTAATACACTAAGAGCTTATTCGTAAATAACGTTTACCTTTCTGAAGGCAATAATTGCAGCGGCTAGTTGTCCAGGCAAAGATTTTGCGTACTATCAGGCCCCTGTATACTTTACCGTATACCATTGAGCCTATATTGTTGACGTCATGAACATTGGCTCCGGTTACGTCTAAAAGATAGAGGGACCCCGCGGTCGTCTACCAGCAAATGGCGTTTGCTTCCATTTTTTCCCCGATCGGTGGGGTTGGGACTTACCGCCTCTTGAGCCATTGGAGCTTTTACTATTCCGCCGTCTCCGCTTTGCCATTCCCAAGCTATGCCTTCCATTTCATCATATTCCGCCAACCCCGATCGCCAAAGATTCAAAAAGAAACCAGCCTTCAACCATTTGGGGAAATAGGTATAAACCGAACTGAGACTGCCAAATCTCTCCTTAGGCAACGCCTGCCACTGGCAACCTGTCCGCAGAACATATATTATAGCTTCAAATACTTGGTGTGCTGGCAATGGTTTTCTCCCACCACCAGCTTTGCGCTTGTATTCCTGATTCGGATTACGCCTGGATAACGGAATCAACGATTCAACCTTTTCCCAAAACTCATCCGATATTTCCCATGATTTATGCAATCCTCCTGTATTAGCTATATCATAGGAGAATTGTATCATGATTCTCATCTCTTTTGATTTTTATTTACGAATAAGCTCTTAGTGATGGTCAGGAAATTTCCGGCGTAACTTCGTCCGGGTTAAAAAACCTTCCTGGATCAATACCGGGATGACCTCGCTGGACACATCCGACAGCCGCTCTTTATCGTTGAGGGCCGACCTGATGATATTGGCGTTACAAAGCCCGACTTCCCCCGCAGACAGGTCTATGCTCTTCTCCGGCCATTGAAAACGGACCCTGGGCTCCAAATTGTTGTGATCCTGCTCCAGGAGCCCGCAAAGGTACCTGTTCATGCGGCGCTTTATTTCGAGATAGTCAAGCAAGGGTTCCACAGCCGCCAGTTCGTACAAGTGAGCCTGGAGCTTCACCGCCAGCCGTTTAGCCTGACGACGGTAGCCGGTGCGCAAAGCCA
>JGI24698J34947_10001829_pt1 | contig 11342 bp, 9 predicted proteins | sample TergutMp193P3_FD_34947 | JGI IMG/M metagenome (IMG submission 34947)
GCCATTGCAATCGGATGATGGCTCTGGAAAATATTTCTTCCCATGTCAAGGCCGCGCGCGCCGCCCTGCATTGACTGGTACGCCATTTTTAGCGCGTCCTTTTCCGCCAGTTTTTTTCCGCCGGCTACAACAATTGGAACGGGACAGGCGGCGACTATTTCCTCAAAGTTGTCACAGTAGTAGGTTTTAATGATATGCGCGCCAAGCTCCGCTACAATGCGGGTTGCCAGCTTGAAGTATCTGTCGGTTCTTTCCATGTTTTTCCCGACGGCGATAACGCCCAGCGTCGGTATGCTGTAACGGCTGCCGGCGTTGATCACTTTGGAAAGATTGTCGATGCTTGAAAGCTGGCCGTCCGCGCCGATGAATGTCTGCACCGCAAGACAATCGGCGTTCATCCTGATCGCGTCCTCAATGTCTACCGAGACAAGCTCGTGGCTGAGATCGTCGTTGAGCATTGACGAACCTGCCGACACGCGAAGGGCAATTCCTTTTCGGCAATTTGGCTTTACGCAGGTTCTCAGCGCGCCGCGTGTTGCCATCAGTACGTCAACATGATCCACTAATGTTGGAATGAGCAAATCCAGCCGCTCAAGGCCGGATACGGAACCCATAAAATAACCGTGATCAAAAGCGAACATTACGGTGTTGCCGCTTTTTGGATTAAAGATATTGGTTAGATGTTTTTTCATGCCCCAGTCGAGGTTCGCCGCGCCTTTTACATGAAAATTTCCGTTTACCGCGAAAGGTTTGTCAACATGATAATTTTTTTCAACTTTCGTATCTTCCATATCAGCCATAATTCCCTCCAAAAAAAGTGTTTACATAATATATAACACGAATATATAATTAAAGTCTATGTCCGCCGATTATTTAATGGCAATTGACGCGGGAACCGGAAGCGTCCGCGCCGTTATCTTCGATATTCACGGCAATCAAANGGGCTGTGTCCAGCGCGAATGGAAACACCNCGAAGACCCGCGCTATCCGGGCAGCATGGATTTTGACTGGAATGATAATTGGAATCTTGCCTGTTCCTGCATAAAGGGAGTCCTTGCCCAAACCGGAATCGGCGCTGACCAAATTGCGGCGTTGTCAAGTACGTGTATGCGCGAGGGGATTGTCCTCTACGACGCGGCGGGCACGGAACTGTGGGCATGCGCCAATGTTGACGCGCGCGCGAAAGACGAAACCGCCCAGTTAAAACAAATAGACCCAAATCTTGAAAAAGAACTGTACCTTGAATCGGGGCAGACATTCGCGCTTGGCGCATTGCCGCGCCTGTTGTGGGTAAAAAATAAACTTCCCGATGTTTACAACAAAATCGCGCGGATTGGGATGATCAACGACTGGATTATCTACCGTCTTTCCGGCGCGTTAGCTGTCGAGCCAAGCAACGGTTCGACCACCGGCCTTTTCAATCTTAAAACAAGAAAATGGGACGAAAGCATAGCGCGCCGCTGCGGCCTTCGCGGCGACATTTTCCCCGAAGTAAAAGAGTGCGGAACCGTCGCCGCTTCGGTATCAAAAAGGGGCGCAGAGGAGAGCGGACTTGCCGAGGGAACGCCGTTGGTTGTCGGCGGCGGAGACTGTCAGCTTGGCACAATCGGCGTGGGAGTTGTTGATGAAAACGAGGCGGTGGTTTTCGGCGGCAGTTTCTGGCAGTACGAGTACAACACTGGAAGCGGAGTCTGCTCTCCTCAGTGCGATGTGCGCGTAAACTGTCACGCCCTTGACAATCTTTGGCAGTACGAAGCCCTTGCCTTCAACCCCGGCCTTGTTATGCGCTGGTACCGCGACGCTTTCTGCGCCGAGGAAAAACGCCTCGTCGCCGAAAAGAACATCGATCCTTACGCGCTCATGGATCAGGCGGCGGCGGATGTTCCTGCCGGCTGTTACGGGATGATCTGCACTTTTTCCGACGTGATGAACTACATCAACTGGAAACACGCCGCCCCCGGTTTTCTCAACTTTGAGCTTGACCCTGAAAAATTCAACAAGGTAACATTTTACCGCGCTATTATGGAAAACACCGCGCTGGTAACGCTTGGCCACATGAAGCTGGTTGAAAAAGCTGTCGGGAAACGCCCTGAAAAAATCGTGTTTGCCGGCGGTGCTTCAAAAAGTACGCTCTGGCCGCAGATACTCGCGGACGTGCTCGGTATTCCCGTAACGGTTCCGGTGGTAAAGGAAGCGACTGCTCTGGGAGCCGCAATCATGGCAGGCAAGGGCATTGGGCTGTACCCCGATGTCAGAAAAGCCGCCCGCACTCTTGTAAAAACCGAACAGACGTTTTCGCCTAACAGAGAAAACAGGGAAGTTTACAAATCAGCCTACGAAAAATGGGAAGCGGCCTATAAACCGCAGTTGAAACTTAGCGACGAAAAAGTCACAAGGTACATGTGGTGCGCGCCCGGCTTGTGATAACAGGAGGAAATTATGTTTATTATCGACGAAAAAGACAAGGAATACCGTTTTGGGGATTCTGGCCCCAAGTACCTTATGCAGGGGCCGCGGATGAATTTTGCTGTTGTTCAGTTTATGCCGGGGAATGATTTTCGCGCCCACTATCACAAGGTGATGGAGGAAAACTTTTATATACTGGAAGGAACCGTTACAATCGTTGTTGACGGCGCTCCCCATGTCCTCAATCCCGGCCAATTTATCCATATTGAGCCAGGCGAGGTTCACTATTTGATAAACAAGTCCTCTTCCGTGGTGCGGATGGTCGCAAGTTTGGCCCCTTTTCAGGAATCGGACAAAATCGAGGTTGATAACCCTGAAATTTGAACCATAGATAATAATTGACATTTCCGTAATACCCGGTCAATAATGGAAAGAATAAAAACTCGGGAAAATTTCCTAAAGGAGCCCCTGTGAGCCATTCAACAGATAAAATCAGAAATATTGCTATTGCCGGTCACGGTCAGACCGGAAAAACTACCCTTTTTGAACATTTGCTGTTTGCCGGCGGGGTTATTCCGCGGGCGGAAACGCTCGAATCCGGTAAAACTACCAGCGATTCCACCCAGGAAGAAATTGAACGGAAAATCTCGATATACGCGGCAATGGGCCATGTCGAGCGGAACGGGACGAAAATCAACTTTTTCGATACCCCCGGCTCGTCCGATTTTTCGGGCGGCGTTATTTTGAGTTTCCGCGCGGCGGAATTCGCGCTTTTAACCGTAGACGGGCGTTCCGGCGTTCAGATCGAAACCGTCAAGCTGTGGCGCAACCTCGACGGACGGGGGAAACCGCGCGGCGTTTTCGTTACCAAGCTGGACAACGATCAGGCGGACTTTGCCAAGACTTTGGCCGACATAAAAGAAAAATTCAAGGTTGAGCCTGTGGCAATTACCCTGCCGATGGGAAGCGGCGGCGGTTTCAAGGGCGTGATCGACGTGCTTCACGAAAAAGCGTATACGATGCAGGGCGACGCGCTTGAAAAAGACGGGCCTATTCCCGATGAGTTTAAAAGCGCCTTCTCCTCGGCTCGCGAAAAATTGATCGAAGCGGCTGCCGAGGGCGACGACAGCCTGATGGAAAAATACATCGAAAACGGTTCCCTTTCCCCCGAAGAAATGAAGACCGGGCTTGTAAAAGCACTCGCTGAAAATAAATACATTCCGGCGTTTGCCGGCTCTCCGTTAAAAAATTCCGGCGTTATCCCATTGATCGATTTTATTGCCGACGCCGCGCCCAATCCGCGAAGCGCGAAAGACACGATGATCGACGCCGAGGGCAAGGAAACGCTGATCCCCATCGATCCCGACAAACCGATGTCCGCGCTTGTTATCAGGACAAATTACGATCAGTTCTCCGGGAAACTTTCATGGCTGAAAATCGTTACGGGCAAACTCTTCGCGGATTCCGAAGCGGTTAATATTTCTGAAAACAAAAAAGAGCGTATTGGAAAATTGTACGCCTGTCAGGGAAAGAAACTTGAAGAAGTAAAGGAGCTTTTTGCAGGCGATATCGGCATCGTTACCAAATCCGCCACTTTAAAAACCAACGACACTCTTGCCGCGGCGGACGGCGGTCTTAACTTTGTGCATCTGCGCCTGCCCGAGCCGGTTCACTCGGTAGCGGTAAACGCCGCAGCGAAAAAAGACGACGACAAACTTGGCGAATTTCTGGTACGCGCAACCGAAGAAGACAAAACTTTCCGTTATCACTTTAACACCGAAACAAAAGAGACGGTCATCTCCGGCATGGGCGAATTGCAGATTAACATTATTCTTGATAAAATCAAAGCCAACCAGAAGATCGAAGTGGAAACCCATGTTCCAAAAGTCGCCTACCGCGAAACAATCACCAAAAAGGCAAGCGCGGAATACACGCACAAAAAACAGAGCGGCGGCCACGGCCAATACGGAAAAGTGTTACTCGAAATCGCGCCTTTGCCGCGCGGCGAAAACTATCAGTTTGTAAACGCCATTTTCGGCGGCGCAATCCCCAAGAACTACATCCCCGGCGTAGAAAAGGGCGTACTCGAAGGAATGATGCACGGCACTATGGCGCAATATCCAGTCGTAGACGTAGAAGTAAAAGTGGTTGACGGCAAATATCATCCCGTAGACTCCAACGAGTTATCGTTCAAACTTGCCGCGCGCAACGCTTTCCGCGAAGCGATGAAGCAGGCAAATCCCACGCTTCTGGAACCGGTTATGACGCTGACGGTCTTTGTCGAAGAAAAGTACCTCGGCGACGTGATGAGCGATCTTTCAGGCAAGCGCGGCAAAATCCTCGGGCAGGATTCNGCCGGCGGCATCGCGGAAATACGCGCCGAAGTNCCGCAGGTGGAGCTTCTGCGTTACTCGATAGACCTGCGTTCCATTACATCGGGCACCGGCTCTTTCAACGTGGCGTTCAGTCATTACGCGCCGATCTCAGGCCGTATCGCCGACGACGTAATCAAGGCGCGCGAATCGTTCAAGGTGCAGGAAGCTGATGAGTAAAAGCGGCCGCTTCCGCTAACGATGAGAAAAGTTTCAGCGAGGATTTCAGATAAGCGCGGAAAGGGTCGCCGTCTTTTGCGCCGCCCTCCTCTTTTTCATCTTCAACCGGAGGAAACAAAAAACCCGCGACTTCTTTAACGTCGCTCTCCGTTACGCGCCGCGTAATCGCGTCAAGGTCTCTTAAAATTTTCTTCTGCTGTTCAGGGCTTACGCTTCGCATCAACGCATGACGCGCGATTGACGCGCCGCTTTCCGCCGCGTCTTTGATGCTTTCAAGGCCGCGCTTCAAACCGGAAACGGCTTTCTCGTAACGCTGCGCCCGTTCGCGCGCTTCATGCGGATCGCGAAAATCATTTTCAATTTTGGAAAACGCCTCTTCTATACGGCGGTCAATTTCTTCGCGGCGCTGCGGCAGAGACAGAAGGTCTTCCGCTTTTGCCGCATGGAGGCCCGTTATTGCAAGACCCTCCTGAAAAACAGCGAGATTGCGCGTTTCGGGATGACGGCTAAACTGGTTTTCAAACCATGCGGCATAGAGGGAAAGCCTGCGGTCGGTAAGAACCTGCCCTCCGGAAGCCGAACGCGCCTTGAAAGGAGAGCCGTCGCGCAGGGCGCGTAACACCCACTTTTCCGCAGGACTGAAACGGTTGGACTCCGAATTTGAACGCTCCTCAAAACGCGCGCCCCGGAAATGCGTCTTCAAGTCGGGGAAGGCAAGGTCAAGCCCCGCTATCCAAATTTCATTGCCGCCGAGAACGCGGGCAAAATCCCAAGCGGTAGTAGCCACTGATCCCCCCGCTCCCAGCCGGCCCTTTGGATCAACCTGGTTTTCTATATATGTCCCAAGCGGGAACAATGAACCGCAAAGAAAAATATTTTTGAACGGCAGATTGAGTACGGGCGGATACACGGCGGATTCGGCAATCAGGGCTGTTCTTGCGTGTCCGCTGACACAGCGGTCAAGGTGACGGCAGTTCCAGAATTGCGGGTCCACTACCAAAACAAAATCGGGCTGTATTCCGTTTCTTGTGAAAAAACGCAGAGAAGTGTCCACGGCGACAATAATGCAGCGGCTGTGAATGTCGCGTAACAGAGGAAGAATTTTATCAAGGCTGGGGCCAGCCGCGGCGAGAAAAACAGGCAGAGCGCGTTCTTTTGCGGCGGCGGAAGTATCCGATGCGGCACTATCCGTACCGGCGGTACTGTTTGTACCGGCGGCGAGACCCGCAAGACGGGAAATGCCGGGGCAGTCACGGATTGCGTCCATGTTACGCGAAAGATTGCGCACCCACCGCCGCCCAAAACGCTTGAGGGTGGCCGCGTTAACCTCGTCCCTCATTGTCCATGTGCGGATGCGCTCTTCAACTGCGTTGTACCATTCCTCATCAAGAGCCGCAAGCGCCCTGTTGCGGATAACGGAAACGGCCTTTTTTTCATCGCCGTCCGCATCGGCGGGGGCAAGTTCGTCAGCGACGGCAAGCGCGCTTGTTATCCCTTCGCCAGTTCCGCCGGTAACAAAAATTATTCTGCTTTCCGAAAGAAAACCGCTTAAATCACGCAGTTCCAGTGCCTTTAACAGCAGGTTTTTGTATTTTTCTACAATGATAACCGGCTGCCCCGTTTTGATGGCGGCGCAAGAGGCGGCCTGCGCCGCGTACCCAAGACCAAATCCAAGAATTACAACAGGCCCTTTCCTCAAATCGGCGGCCTGCGCAAGACGCTGTCCTTCACGCACCGGATCGCGGCGGGAATGAACATAAATTCCTTTAACGCAAAGCGAAGGCTCTCCGCAGGGAGTTGTTTCGATCTTTATATCTTCCGGCGAAAGAACATCATCGCCGCCTGAAGTGATTTCCTCAAGAAGCCCGCCGTAATGTTTGATCAGGACTTCTTTGTTTTTTTCAAAAACAGACACGATAGCTATTCCAGTTCCAGTATAATAGTCATGCCGTCTGTAACCGGAGTTCCGGCGGGCGGGCTTTGGCGGCGAACCCAGCCGTCGCCGCGAATTTCTACGTTTAAATCGTCACGTAACAGGAGGGGCAGAAGTATCCGCTTGGAAATGCCCGTAAAATCCGGCACATGGCTTTCAACGGCGGGAAGGCGGCCGGCCGGTATGATTACGGAAGACGGGTGGTTGATCTGCGGATTGCGCCCCCTCGGGATGCCGATGTAATCAATAAGCGATTCGGCCGCTTCGCGGATTGCGGGCGCGGCGATTCGGCCGCCGAAAATCTCGCCCTTTGGTTTTATGATAACAAGGTACAAAATGAGCGAAGGCGATTCGGCGGGGAGCAGTGCGATACAGCTTGCGATAAAGTCAGTCTGCGAATACCTTCTTGTTACCGGATCGATAATTTGAGCGGTGCCGGTTTTTACGGCAAGCGACAGGTCTTCAACAGCGGCGCGCCAGCCGGTGCCTATACCGGAAGCGGCGTCCACCATGTAGGAACGCATGGCTCTTGCGGTTCCCGCCTTCATGACACGGCGGCGTTCTCCTCCTTCCCACTCCGTTACTGTCATGCCGTCGGCGGAAACAATTTTTGACACAATTCTTGGAGGAACCAGCACGCCGTCATTCGCGATAGCGGAGGCTGCCTGAAGCATCTGGTACGCGGAAACCGCGATTTCCTGACCAATCGCCAAAGTGGGTTTTGAACGATCCGACCAATACTCGCTCTGTACAAGATAGCCGGCTGTCTCCCCCGGACTTCCGGCNCCGGTTCGCGAACCAAAACCATAATTGCTCAGCAGATTGTAAAATACGCCGCTTGTTATGTGATCTGACGCGTAAGCGGCGCCGGCGTTGCAGGAGTGAATAATAATTTCCCTGGCTGTTACCCTGCCGTGAGCGCCCAGACAGTTAATCTGTATGCCGCCTCTTGTTACATAAACGCCGTTGCAGGTAAAAACGGAGCCGCCGGAAATAGCGCCTGAATCCATAAGCGAGGCGACGGTGAAAACTTTGAACACGGAGCCGGGTTCATAAGCCCAGATAACAGGCCGGTTCATGCGGCTTACCGCGTTAGAGTCGCGGATATTATTCAGGTCAAAACCCGGCTGGGACACAGAGCCGAGAATATCCCCGTTACGCGGGTCCATCGCAAGGAGCATTACAGCTTCCGCTCCGGTTTCACTCATTGTGTTAGCCGCAATCCGCTCAAGAATATGCTGAACATTTGTGTCTATGGTNAATACCACCTGCGAACCTTTGCCGTTATTNTCAGCCCCGTCAAGAGTACTGTTAAAGGCATATTCGATTCCTTCAAGACCGGCGTTTTTGTCCCCCACAAAACCAATAACCTGGCTCGCGAGATTTTTCTCCGGGTACAGCCTGCCGACAATAGGCTGAACCATTACGCCGCTGATTTTTTTTTCATCAATCACGGCGGAAAGCCGTCTCGCCGAAGCGTCATCAACCTGCCTCTTTAAATAGACAAAGTTCGATTCNGAAGCGTTNATTNTCTCGCGGATTTCGGCGGCAGGCATATCGAGAATAACTTCAAGTTCAGTTGATAAAACATCAACATCGGAAATTGAAGGCCGCCAGACGCTTACATCGGCAAACCTGATTTGAATAGCGAGAAAACGTCCGTTACGGTCAAGTATCGCGCCGCGTTCGACAAGATCGGCGGGCGGGCGTTGGACAGGAGGCGGCGCGCCTTTCAACATCAGGATACTGTAATACACAAGCAGGTACGCGGCAAAAAGAACCAGACCAGAGAAGACTAAAATATACCGGCGTTTCAGATTCATCTAATACCCTAAAACCTTACCTATTATACTATCTGCCGGTACAGTTCCGTAAGAGCGGGAGTCGTAAGACGCAAGCTCGTTATCCCCCAGGGCAAAGAATTCGCCGTCTTCAGTTATACCGGCACAGCGTTTTACCGCCAATTCACCCAAAGGCGTATAAAAAACCACCACTTCCCCCTCTTTCGGAACGGCCCAGCGTACCAGATAATCCTGCCGCCAGGGAAGCCGAAAACCGTACCTTAAACGGCTGACTATAAGGACTGTTCCGTTTTTAATTGCCGGTTCCATTGAGTGCCCCTGAGCCAGAATAAAATCGAAAAAAAACAGTTTTAAGGCAAATGCCGCGCAAAGAGCAAGGAAAACAGCTTTTGTTCCATTCATATATAATCCCAATTACGTTTTTTGTCGATAAATCCAGTATGGGAGCAATAGAAAACCAACGCGTCGCAAAACGATACCGAACTTCATCTTTCAGGCCTAGTAATAAATCGGCAGGATTTAGCTCGGAATTTATGAGCCAGTTCAGTCAAAGACCGGTCCGCTCAAAGGGGAAAAGTCATTCCGCGCTGTTTGCGTCTTTTGAACAGATTGTAAAAGACAAAGATCGCCGCCCCAAAACGCAGCCAGCGTACAACAGGCGCGAAAAACCGCGCGGAAGCGGCTTCAGCTTTCCTGTTCCCTCCGTTGCGACTCTCGCGGTTATCGCCGGAACCGTTTTATTGGCCCTGACCGCCCTGAAATGGGAAGATATCCGCATAAAAATACCCGAAAGTTACGCTTTTCAGCCTGCCGCGGAAGAGGATTCAGGCCGCCGTACCCTCAGTTACGCCGCAACCGACATTTCCGGCTTTGCATCCGCCTTACAGCTTCCTGAAATTGCTCAGCCTGCAGAAAAAGAACAAAAAAAAGAAACCGAAGTAACAGAGAAACAGGCCGAAACCGCGGTTTCAAAGAAAAGCGANTTAATTACCTTTGAATGGCAGCAGCATAAAGTTCAAANAGGNGAAGCCGTGTCCACAATCGCGAAAAGATTCGGCGTTTCAACGGGCGCAATTATCGCTTCGAATAATATTGTTAACGCCAGAAGATTGCAGGAAGGGGCCGTTCTGCGGATACCGAACATCGACGGAATCCCCTACACGGTAAAAAAAGGCGACAGTTTAATCAAAATCGCGGCTTCCTTCAATGTTCCGCTGGAAGTTATCCTGGATATCAACGACATAAAAAGCGACTTAATCAGGGAAGGGGAAACAATTTTTATCCCCGGCGCGCGGATGAACGATTTAGACCTGAAAAAGAGCCTGGGAGAGCTGTTCATCTACCCGGTTCAGAGCAGGTATGTCACCAGCAAGTTCGGTATGCGCAAAGACCCAATCAGCGGAGAGCTGAATTTTCACACCGGCATCGATCTTCGGGGAAACATCGGCGCGGCGGTAACGGCCTCACTGGACGGAACCGTCTCTGTAGTGAGCGAAAACTGGCTGTACGGGAAATACATCATCATCAGCCACGGCAACGGCTACAAGACCCTTTACGCTCATCTTAGCTCATACTCCGTAAAACAGGGCGACAGGGTATCGCAGGGGAAAAAAATCGCGGAAGTTGGCAANACCGGCTACAGCACCGGCTCGCATCTGCACTTCGGCATATACGACAAAAACGGCAAACTGGTTAATCCGCTGGAACTTTTAAATTAAGTATGTTACAATAAGGGAGGCTTTATGCGAAAATTAGTATTGATACTTTTGGCGTTTTTGGCGGTGTTTACCTACATCCGCGCCCTGGAAGGGGCGGAAACGGAGAAAATACCACTGGAAATACCCGTAGAAATTGCCCGTTAACGCGCACTATTCCATTGACGAATAGTTGAAATAGACTACAATTAAAATATGACATTAGGTAAAAAATCCGCGGCTGTATCAAACATATACACTTTTAGCGATGTTGTAGATGAAGCATGCGAAAAGCTGATGGATCGGCAGATAAAGTCCTCGATCCGGCGAATTCAGGAAATGGAAGAGCGTCTCTGCGGTCTGGAACAGGAATTGGACGAATTTCTCTTCCAAAAAAACAGGAAATTGAGATGAAAAGCCGGAAAATTCCCCTTTTTCTTATTTTTTTGCTCTTTGCAGCTTTCCGTCTTTGGGGAATCAGTTTCAGCGGTTTGAACCTGTCAAACGACGACCGGCTTCTTTTCAGAGCGGAATTTGAATCTCAGCGGACAATTTTTGTTTCCCGGCTTACCGACCTGTCGCTTCAACAGCTTACCGCTTTCCCGGAAAAGCTGGAATTGGTAAACAACGAAAGAACAATACTGGCTTTAAGCCGCTTCGGCGCCGTAAGAATTCCCGTATCCGGCGGNCTTCCTTCGCCGGTTTTGGGNTTTCCGTCTTTCGCGGAGGGAAATATCCCGCTAAAGGGCAGGGCGCAAGCGTTCGCCGCTTCCTCAGACGGCCGCTGGATTCTCTACATAGAACCCACAAGCCCNGCNTACGGAAATATGATGCTTATAGAAAGCTCAAGCGGCGCAAAACTTACAGTGTGCGAAAAAATCGAACTTCCCGCCGAAGATTTTCCCGCCCGCTGGAGTCCCGACTCGCGGATTTTTGTTTATTCAAAGGGCGGCGG
>JGI24698J34947_10001830_pt1 | contig 11339 bp, 3 predicted proteins | sample TergutMp193P3_FD_34947 | JGI IMG/M metagenome (IMG submission 34947)
ATCCCGATGATTACCGGGTGTTTTACTATGCCGCCTATGTCAACGCGCAGGCGGATCGTCTGCCCTATGCCATTTCCTACGCGGAAAAGACCCTTCTTTTGCGGCCCGGCTTTGGCCCCGCCCGTTCCCTGTTGGCGAATCTCCGCTACCGCAGCGGGCAGTATATCGAAGCGGCGCGGCTTGCCGATGAATCCATCGCGGCGAACCGTAACGATATGGGGGCGTGGTACCTCAAGGGGCTTTCCTTTATCCGCCTGGGCCGCGCGGCGGAAGCCCTGACCGTTTTGGGCAGCGCCGTCACCATCGATCCCAACGATGAATTTATCCGCGCCTCCCTCGAAGATACCCTTATCGCCGTTACCAACCTCGAAGATCAGCGCCGGGGCCGGTGGGCAACGTGGCATTTTAACCGCGCCCGGGACTTCCGTTCCCGCAGCCTTATCGAGCAGTCCCTGTTTGAATACCGGCGCGGCTTGCGGCTGAATCCCTACGCGGCGGATCGCCGCGAATACGCCGAACTGTTGCGGATACAGGGCTACCCCGCCCGCTATCTTGAAGAACTGCGCTTTTTGCAGGATTTGGGCATTGCCGACCGCAGCCTCAACGACGCGGTGGAAGCGTACAGCTCGTTGCTTTCCGGCGCGCTCTTTCAGCGCTGGCGCGTTGACCCGTTTGAAATTGACGGACGGCATTGGAATATCGCCGTTTTTTCCCTCATCGGGCAGTCCAGCTTCCGCCATGTGGACGCCGGGGCCGTCGCCTCCGCGTATATGCGGGACATTTTGGTGCATGACCGTTCGATTGTCCCCATGAATCTGGAACTGCGTCAGCCGTCATTTTCCACGGCGTTCCGGGCCGCGCGGGAGGCGGGCGCGGACTATTTTATGATCGTCTCCGTTATGGAAAACGAGCGCGACATTTCCCTTAAAGGGGAACTTTTTGTGGGGCGGACCGGCGCGCCGGCGGGGAGTTTTTATACCTACCGCACCGGCGTCGATCGCCTGCGCAACGCCTCGCGCGGCATGGTCGATCAACTGGGGGCGGCGCTTCCGTTCCGGGGCAGGCTGCTGCAACGGCAGCAGGCGCAGGGCCTGATTGACAAAGGCAAGGTGGACGGGGTTAAGGCGGAGGCGGTCTACGATGTGGTCAAAAAAGGCCGTTTTCAGCTTGCCCATGAGGGTATTGGGTTGCTCTACACCGATGATGATATAGTGGGCAAAATAACGATTGACAAGGTTGACGAGGAAGTGGCCTCGGGCATTTTGGTCCGTAACGGGTTTTTTGACCGCATTGAAGCGGGGGACGAGGTGATGCTCAGGGCTGAAGGCGGCGCGCAAACCCCGCCGGAAACGGCGGCAAACCCGGAATTGAGGGCTTTGTTGCGCACATTAAGGTAACATTTCCGCTCTTTTTGTCAGATTTTACCCCTATTTTACACTATTTTTTCATATATAATAAATTACTTGCATTTTCCGTAAAATGTGTTATTATATTGTTAGAAGTTGATTGCTGAATGAAACACAGAAAAGGACGGACCGCACGGAAGTTTAGCGCCTCAAAGGGCTTAAGCAGGCGTGATCTGAGGCGTGCTCTGTATATAGGGGCCGCCGCCCTGGGCGTGGTTATTATTGTCCTTTTGACGGTTTTTTTCACCCGCCCCAAATTGCTCTGGTATGTTGACGAGGGCTATACCGCCGCCTGGAACCGGATTATACGTGAGAGAACCCCGCCCTTTATGCGTTCCGAAGTTGTTGCCCGCGAGAATGACGCGCCGTTTCCCAAAGGGCGTTTTGGCTTTATTATCACCCGCAGCGGCCCGGAAGGGGAGCGTATCACGGACGCGCCGGTGATTTTATACCGGGGTTTATCACGAACCAGGGAGTACGATGACTGGATGGTTTTGGCGCTCGATCCCTGGATGGTGTTCCGCAAACATCAGGACCCGGAGCCGGGCCGTTCTTTTTTGGAAGCCGGCAATGAGCGGGGCAGTATTCTGCTCCCCGGCAATGATCAAGTCGCCGTGCAAGCGTGGCTCTGCCAGCTTTTGCAGGAAGAGCCGGGTGTTTTTGTCCAGGGAAACCGGCTATGGCAGGAAAAAGGCCAGGCGCTGGTACGGGAATACCCCTTTCAAAACGGCGCCTTTACCTACTCGTGGATACAGGTTTGGCCCCTGCTGTTCCGCGGCGGGACTACTTCCGTGTACGCCCCGCTGAGTCAGGCGCGGGCGCTGCCCCCGTACCGGGCCGGTCTTCTCGACGCGACCCGCTTTCCCGAGCCGGAAGACTGGAACCGTTACGGCTTGCAGGCGGATATCCTCTGGGCAAAAAAGTATGGCGATGATAAACATCACAAAAAACTTGACGCTACCGAACAATGGCTGAAGGATCCCAAAGTCCAGACATATATAGCCAATGCGATTGAATGGATTCCCGCTCACCCGTCGGGGATACCTTACAATACCGTTTCATGGGAAACTCAAATGGCATGGTTGCGAAGTTCGTTTATTTGGCAAGGAGCCCACAATGCACAAGATTCCTAGAGCCGGTTTATGCCGGAGCCGTTATCGGCAAAGCGCTTGTTTTGTATTGCTTCCCCTGCTGTTTGTGGCGTTGGTTTTTCTTCCTTCGGCGGTATTTGCGGGAGGGGGCAGGCAGATTGTCTCCGAGACTGCGGATGGCATTGATATATGGCAGCAGGAATTTGACGTTTCCGGCAAGAAAAAGGGGACGTATAACGTCATCATCACCGCCAAAGACGCGGCGGGTAATGAAGGCATCAGCGGCCCCTATAATATCAAGGTTGATCCTATGGCGGGACTGCCCGAAGCCCGGGTTATATATCCTGAAAACGGCCAGATTGTGCGCGAGGACGTCAGCATTGTCGGCGTCGCCTCCGCCCGTTACGGCGTTAAACAAGTCCTCGTCAAAATTGACGACGGGGAGTATGAGGAACTGGGTGGCAGCGAATACTGGAACCTCTTTATGTCCGCGATGGATTTGGGGGAAGGCAGACACACGCTCTATGTCAAGGCGATTGATAACCATGATATTATGGGGCCGGAAGCCCAGGTTAATTTTATCCTGGACATTGTGCCGCCCGACGTACAGTTGATTAGCCATCAAATTGGCGATTTAATTGCCGGTTCGGTAAAAATAAAGGGAAAGGTTCATGATTACAACGGGATTGAGGCTATGGCGTTCAGTCTCGACGGAAGTAAGTTTTCCAGTTTGCGCTTTTCCCGAAAGCGGGGCGACGACAGCCGGTATTTCCAATTCCCCATCAGGACCAAAAGACAGGAAGACGGCCCGCTGATCTGCTACATCCGCGCGACCAATAAAACCGGTACTTCCGTAACCAGGCCGTACCTGTTCTTTGTCAATAATTTTCCGCCCCAGATTGAGATTATTTCGCCCAAGCCGGGAGAGGACATCTTTGGCAGAACGCAGGTTACCGGGCGAATTACGACCGGCGTCGGCCTTACCGAATTTTACTATGAATGGGCGGGCGTAAGGGCCGACATTCCCCTGCGCCCCGGCGATCCGTTCTGGTCGGTAACCGTCCCCATATCAATGGCGAATAACCGCTCCATTCCCTTCCGTATTACCGCGGTTGACAAGAGCGGCAACGTTACCACCATCGCGCAGCGTTTCCAGGACCTCCGCCGGAACAGAACGCCGATCATGGTCATCGATTACCCTCCCATGCCCGCCGGTTTGAACAGAATGGAACTGGCGCCGGATCAGCCGATTTACGGTCATATTCTGCCGGGCTTTTTTCCCTACGGCATCATGATTGAAGGCGAGATTGAATACGTCATGGCGCAGCCGAGTTTCCGTATTGACCCGTCGATTATCCCCGAGGGCAGAAACTCCATGCGGCTGTGGGCGATTGACGAGGAAGACGTAACCGGCCAGGCTCTGGTCCTGCGGGTGAACAAGGCCCCGTTCCCCGAAGGCGTTGAACTTTCGCCGTCGCCGATAGATATCAGCACCCCGGCTGAATACAGCTGGTTCAGCGATTCGGTTACGGTCAGAGGCGCTATCAGGGGTTATGCGGCAGGGCAGGTTCTGGAGTACCGCCTCAGCTGGAACGATAACTGGCGGCCAATCAACGTGAATGTCACCGGCGCTTTTACCGCGCAAATCAGCCTTGCCGATCTGCCGGAAGGCGGGGTGCCGCTAGAGTTCCGCACGGTCAGAAACGGCGAGCCCGATTATCCCGTGTACCGCCCTGTTAATAAATACGATACCCAGCCCGTTATACAATTCCTCACGCCGGCGGATGACGCCGACACGATTCACGGCGATGTTACCACCGCCGGTATTGTTGACTCTTTTGTGCCCCTGCGGGAAATCAGCTATTCGGTAGACGGCTTTACCTATCAGGGCATTGACTTTATCGCCAAATACGGCCGGGCGTGGTTTAGGGAGAGTTTTGATTATTCGGCCCTGAACAGCAGCAATCAGAAGCTGGTTATGCGGGCGGTTGACCGGGCGGGAAACACCGTAGAGGCAAGCCCCAACTATACGTTTGACAACAGCAACGACTTCCCCACCCTTATTCTGAACTCCCCGACTGAAGGGGAGGTGGTAACCGGAGATTTTGAAATATCCGGCCTTGCCTTTGACGACGACGGTATGGGCTTGATCGGCTGGCGCGTGCTTGCCCCGTGGAATCCCTGGGACTCGGTTGAGGAAACCCTGCGCGCCAACCGCCACGTTCAGTTTAACCGGACCGAAATTGAACAGAATTTCCTGTTCCCCGTCAGCCTGTATGAAGTGCGCGACGGCGAGAACGTCATGGAAATTTACGCCGAAGATATTTACGGCGTCAGAAGCGAGGTTATCCGGCGGGTGTTTAAGGTCAGCACCATGCCGCCGGTTACGCTGGTTTCGGAACCCCCGATGGACATTTGGAACCGGGGCAACGTTTTGGTGTATGGCACCGCCTTTGACCTTAACGGCATCTCCGAACTGCTTATTTCGATGGACAACGGGGTCAGCTACCAGATGGCGAATTTTGTCAGCAGCCAGCGGGAGCCGTCCTCCTGGCACATCAGCCTGAACACCAAAGCCTACGCGGACGGGGTGTACTCCATGCTGATCCGCACCATTGACCAGTACGGCGTATCGTCGTTCTCCAACGGCATCATCAATATTGACAATACCCCGCCGGTCATTGATCTGGGTTCCCCCTCCAACGGCGACCGGATAGGCGTGACTCTTCCCATTACCGGGCAGGTTTATGACAATATCGATTTTACGCGCATCGCGATCCAGCTGGTGAACATAGAGAACCCCAATTTGCAGCGGAGTTACGATCTGCCCCGGCGGTTTGTCATCATGGAATCGATGGATGTTTCCGCGTTCCCCGACGGCGATTATACGCTCACGGTGCTGGCGTACGATCAATCGGAAAATGAAACGTCCATAGTCCGCAACTTCAACATACTCAAGGCGGCGGCCGCGTCTGAGGTAGCCATCATAAATCCGCTGCCCGGCATAACCCACTACGGGCCGGTAACCGTTAGCGGCAAGATCACGGGCGCGGTTATACCCGAATTTGTCACGTTAATGCTGGACCGCCGGGTGTATACCAGGGTCGAGGTGAACCGTTATGGGATATTCCGCCAGGAACTGTCGGAAAGCGCCATCACCACCGAAGACCCGGTTGTTTTCTCCGCGTTCTTCCTGACCCCCAGCGGCGAAGAGATTAGATCATTTGAAAACCGGGTAAAGGTCATCAGCGATCACGGGCCGATGCTGGCAATAGACAGCCACCACGACGGCGACGTTATAACGCGGCGTCCGTATATTTCCGGCAGGGCTTATTATGTCCTCCCCTCCCCGGAGGTTGCGGAAGCGGAAACGGAAGAGGGCGCCGAACCCGCTCCCGCTCCCCGTTCGCGCAAACGCGCCGAGGTACCTCCCGCCGCGACCAAAGTAGAGCTGAGTTTTGATAACGGGCGCAGTTTTGTTTCGGCGGACGGCAAAGAAAAATGGAAGTTCCGCCTGGAAACCGGACAGATGGAGCGCGGCCCGCTGCCCATTGTCATTAAAGCGACCTTTAACGACGACAGCGTCGCCGTGCGCCGCATCATGCTTATCGTGGATACCCGTCCCCCGGTGGTGAATACCATCGGCCCCGTGGAGAACAGTTCCCACCGTACTTCGGTACTGGTATACGGTTCCTCCGGCGATGACTTTGATATGGACTCGGTGGAAGTCAGCCTGCGTCCCGGCGACAAAAACCTGTACGCGGTGCCGGGCTTTATTCAGGGCCTGTACTTTGACGGGAGCGGCCTCGGCGGGAATAACTTTATGGTGGGCATGGGNTTGACGTTCTTTGACGACAACGTCAAGGTGCAATTCAACGCGACTCAGGCGCCGCTCGGCCAGCGTATTTCCAACTGGGGTTTTGGCTTTAAAATTCTTGCTAATGTTTATAAAAAGAATTTGGGCGAGTGGTTTGGCCCGGACTGGGAGTTCTACACGACCAGCATGGTCATTGGGGCGAATTTTTCGTACCATCTCATGGATGAAGAGGAAAACCCCCAGTGGATAGGCCAGCTTTTGGGGCAGTGGGAAATGATAAAAGCCGATATGGGCTTCTTCTTCCCCAAATGGAAATACTTCAAATCGTTCTCGTTATACATGGAACCGCGCGTTACGTTTATACCGTCGGATGTAGTCGATGCGCCTCCGGTTATATTTACCATTGGCGTTGGCGGGCGGATCAGCCTGTTCTAGGAGGGAGGTTAACATGAAAACTATGTTGAATAACAACCGGGTTCTGAAAATGGTTCTCCTCCTTGCTGTCTGCGCTCCCGCGCTCTGGGCCGGAGGGTGGAAAGATCAAATTGAAACCGTGACCGCGGAAGGCGGCGAGGTATGGGATAACGATTATGATGTCACCGAACGCAAGAAGGGGCTGTATAACTTTATTGTCTACGCCCGTGACCGCGCGGGGAATGAGGCGATATCAGGCCCGTTTAATGTCAACGTAGACCCCAATTCCGGGCTTCCCGTTACGCGGGTGGTATACCCGGAAAACAACGCGGTAGTCCGGCAGAATATCAACGTGCTGGGCGTCGCTTCGGGTCGCTACGGCGTGGGGAGGGTGACGGCGCGGCTGGACGACGGCGAATATACCGACGTTACTGGTACGGACTACTGGAACAGGCTGGTGAATTTCGCCTCCGTCCCCGACGGCAGGCACGCCCTGTACGTCCAGGCCACCGATTCCAAAGGGGTTCTCGGCCCCGAAGAAAAACTGTCGTTTATTCTGGATACAACGCCGCCGCAGTTGGAGCTTGTTTCCCATAACATTGGCGATATTATCACCGGGACGGTAAACTTCAGGGGGCAGGCCCGCGATCCAAACGGCATAGCGTTAATTCAATACAGCGAGGACGGCGAAAAGTTTAACGTATTGCCGGCGGGAAGAAAATTGGAGGGCGGCGCCGCGCGGGGATTCAGCCTGTCAATCAATACCAAAAAACTGCCGGACGGCCCGCTGGTGTACTATCTGCGGGTTGTGGACACCACCGGCGTAGCCACCGTTAAGCCCTATTTGTTTTTTGTCACCAATAAGGGGCCTGAGCTTGAAGTGTATACACCCGCGCAGGGCGAGGACGTATACGGCTCCTTCTTCCTGTCCGGCCGCGCCTATGACAAAATCGGCCTTTCGGCGCTGTACTATGAATGGGGCAGGGTCAGGGAAAGCATTGAAATGCGTTCCGGCGATCCCTTCTGGGGCGTTCCGCTGGATATGGTAAAAGGCTCGCCCAAAAGCCTGACGGTCATTGCGGTTGATAAGGTCGGCAACACCGCCAGCGTAACCGTCAAACTCGAAGACCGCCGCAAGATAAAAACGCCCGTTTTGGTAATCGACTACCCGCCGCCGGAAGTCCTGGCGACGATGCGGAACGGAATGCCGCCGGATACGGCGATATACGGCCATATCGCGCCAGGCTCCGAGCCGCTCGCGGTATCGCTGAAAGGGTTTAGCGAGGTGGAAGCGCTTACCGGTTTCCGTATCGATCCCTATTTGATTCTCCCCGGCAAAGGCGGCCAGACCCTCAAGATGATCCCCGTCGCCGCTGACGGCGCCAAAGGAACGGCGGTAAACGTGCGTTATCTTAAAACGGAATCCATGATAAGGGATGAAGCCCGCATCACCATCACCACTCCCGAAAAAAACAGCTGGCTGTCCGGCTCTTCCTTCGTACTGCGGGGCAATGTCCCCGGCTCGCCCAACGCGCAGCTTGAATACCGCCTTGACCCCCGGGATAACTGGCATCCGCTGCGGATGGATATTTCCGGCGGCTTTTTTGAGGAAATTAATATGTCGGGGCGGTCTCAGGGGCCGGTGCACATGGAACTGAGGACGGTTCAGTACGGCGAAGATAGATATCCCATCTATCATCCCTTTAACTGGGCCTCGGATCAGCCCACTACTAAAATCGTTGCCCCCACGGGGGAACATTCGACGGTTTACGGCAGCAAGACCGTTACGGGCGTTATTGAGCATACCGTACCGCTGCAACGGATAACCGTTTCTACCAACAACCGCACCTTTACCGACGTTCCCTTTACCGCGCGTCACGGCAAGGCATGGTTCCAGTATTTCTGCGATTTTAACACGATGGAATACCAGAACGGCCGGCTTGCGTTCTATATTATTGACGCCGGCGGGTCGGAGTATGAAGTTTTCCCGGAATATACCATTAACCCGAATCCGCCCATTCCCGTTATTATTGTTAATACCCCTGTTGATAAAGAGGTCATTACCACTCCCTTTGAGATTTCGGGTCTGGCGTATTACGACGTGGATATCGCCGCCGTCTACTGGCGGATTTTAGGCCCCAAAATGGAATCCATATCGCGGGGGCCAGTGGGTGAATACGCCCGCAGGCAGGCCGCTATTTATGAAGCCAATCCCGACGTGCCCTTCCATCAATTGCTGACCAATCAGAATTTCCGGGTGCCGGTTGATTTCTCGATGCTCACCGACGGCGAATATAGCATTGAGGTATATGCCGCCGATCTCTACGGTATGCAGAGCGACGTAATCGCCCGTACGATTAAGGTCAGTACCGCGCCGCCCGAAACGGAAGTCCGCTGGCCGCTCATAACGCGCTACAACCAAAAAGCGATTATGGTCAGGGGTTTCTCCAGCGACGCCAACATCATTGACAACGTTGTCCTTTCGATGGACAACGGCAATACGTACCAGAAGGTTGAATTGAGTCCTGACGGCACCTGGGAGCTGGGGCTTAACACCGCCGCGTATACCGACGGTATTTATTCGGCGCTGATACAAACGACGGATAAGTACGGTATTACGACCTTCTCCAACGCGATGGTCAATATAGACAACACGCAGCCGGAACTGTACCTTACTTCCCCGGTAAACGGACAGCACGTCGGGACCAATATGCAATTAATGGGCCGGGTGGCTGACAATATCACGCTCAAAAGCCTGTCATATCAGGTTATCAGCGCGGAAAACCCCCGGTACCGGCGGCTTATTAACGCGGAGATGGGGCAGGTCATTTTTGATACGATAAATCTGTCCGGTTTCCCCCGTGGCGCGTATATACTGCGGATTGTCGCGGTAGACCTTGCGGATAATGAAACGCTGATCTCGCGGAAAATATTTTACGATCCCCTTGACGACGCCGCGCAAGTCGCCATTTATAATCCCCTGCCCGGTGAAATTCACGCGGGGCCTGTCCATGTTGTCGGTATTGTTACCGGCTCATCCCAGCCGCGGGAAGTCCGCCTGACGATGAACGGTAATCTATTGGCTATGGTGCCGGTGGAACGTTACGGCATATTCCGCTATGAGGTTCCCGCGGAGCTGCTGGGCGAAGGAGGGGAGTACCATCTAGCGGCGTCCTATACTGCCGAGGGAGGCACCGTTATCACCAGCCCGGATCACGCGGTGTTTTATTCAGCCTACGGCCCGATCCTCCAGATAGACAGCCACCAGGACGGGGACGTTATAACAGAGCGCCCCTGGCTTTCAGGCCGCGCGTGGGTTGCCATTCCCGATCTTCCCGAAGAAGCCCCGCCCCTTACCCGCAAGGAACGGGCGCAGCAGAAGGCGGAACTCAAGATACGCAGCGTTACGGTCAGTTATGACAACGGCCGCATTTTCAATTCGACCAAAGGCGACGATGATTGGAGAGTCCGCCTTGAAACCAGCGAGCTTCCCCGGGGGCCGCAGCCGGTTTTGGTACGGGCGGTATTTACCAACGGTCTGGAAACGGCGCGCCGCATCATGCTCAATGTTGACACGACGCTTCCGCAGGTGGAAACCGTTTCTCCGCCGGAGGACAGCGTTCACCGTGATAACATCCATGTCTTTGGAACCGCCGGTGACAATTACGAGCTTGCCGACGTGGAGATCAGCCTGCGTCCCCATGACAAATTCTTCTACTCGGTTCCGGGCGCGATAAAGGGCATGTACTTTGACGTTAAGGGACTGGGCGCTACCTACTTTGACGTCGGGCTGGGCCTGAGTTTCTTTAATGACAATGTGCGCCTCCAGTTCCAGTTCGGGCTTGCGCCTAACGACGGGATTAATGTCAGCATCGGAGATATTCCCATCGCCGAGGGCGGACGCTATGTAGGAAACGTATACGGCATAAAATTGTTGGCAAATATTTTTAACCTGCCCTTTGCGTATTTATTCGGGCTTGACTGGGCGTTCTACTCGATGAATATCGCGGTAGGCGCGAACTTCTCCCTGTTTGCGATGGACGATTGGCGCGAACCGCTGTACATGGGCGCCGTAGTAGCGCAGTGGGACGTGGCGAACATTAATTTCCAGTACTTTAAGCCCAACTGGAAGTATTTCAGGAACTATGCCTTGTATCTGGAGCCGGAACTGTGGTTTACTTCTACTGACGTAGATACCTATGTAGATATGATCACGGGAGAGGAGAAGAATATACCTAAACTCGTACCCAGAGTGACCGTTGGTATAAGGATTAACTGGTTTTAGGAGTGTAACGTGATTTTTAATCCTGCAAGCGAATGTTTGGAGGTTCAGGCGAGGAAAAAGTTGCAGCTTGCCAATCTCAAGAATCTGGTAGAAATGCTGTACGTCCATGTTCCTTTCTACCGGAACAAAATGGATATGAAGGGGATAAGGCCGGCGGATATACATTCGCTGGACGATTTGCATAAATTCCCCTTTACCACGAAGGACGATCTGCGGGATAATTATCCCCACGGCCTGCGGGCGTGCCCCGTTGACCGGATCGTGGAAGTGCACATGAGTTCCGGCACGACGGGAAAGCCGGTGGTGGATGAATACACCATGAAGGA
>JGI24698J34947_10001831_pt1 | contig 11335 bp, 6 predicted proteins | sample TergutMp193P3_FD_34947 | JGI IMG/M metagenome (IMG submission 34947)
TTATGGAGGGCACAAAACCAATAATAAAATCAAAAGATAATAATATGGAGGGCACCCCGCCCCTGCGGGGCGAGCCCTACCCAACCTTATAAATGCGGTCAAAATGTTAAAGTCAAAGTCAAAATCCCCTCCGCGCGGGCTGAACGGGCGAATAAAAACATATTGAAATACGGCATAGGTTTTTGCGGTAAAAAATGTGAAGTACGGAAAGAGCAGTAATTAATAAGGAAAAAGGTACAACAGATACGCTCTTCCTGCAAGACGAGACAGATAGGGTAGTCGGGGGATAGGTATTTAGGCGTCCACTTGACTACTATGGGCGTCAAGTTTACATAATGTCGTTTATACGACATTGCTAAATCGTTGAAAATCAAGGGGTTACAGGGCAAAATTATCCATAGAACAGCAATTTTTCCCGCCCTCCGCCCCAAAATGTCGGTTCATGGTTTCGGTCGGGGATTGAGTTTTTTTATACTTTTTTTATTATGATATTGATAACGCCATAATATATATTTAAAAATATTACCCTTCAAAATATTATATAGAGAAAGGATATGATTTATTATGAGTGAGTCCAAAAAGAAAACCATTTTTGTGGTAGACGATCGGCCTTCAGCAAGACTTAGGGTTCAACAGGCAATAAAGAACCTTTATGATGTTGAATCTTTCGAGAGCGCGGAAGAATTGTTCAAAGGATTTGATAAAAACCCTGACCTTATTCTTTTGGACATTACTATGCCCGATATGGATGGTTACGAAACGCTGGAAGTTCTAAAGGACAAGTTTAAAACTAAAAATATTCCAATGCCGCCGGTTATCTTTCTGACAGCGAATGACGATGTCCGCAGCGAAACGAAGGGGCTTTCGCAGGGTGCCGTAGACTACATAACAAAAGGAACCCATCCTAATATACTGCTTGAACGTATTAAGACACATCTAACTGCCGGAATAGAGAAAACGAATCTTTATATGAAAAACAATAGTTTACGGGAAGATGTTGAAGCCAAATCGGAAACAATTATGGAACTGAAAGATGCCATCCTGAAAACAATGGCCGAACTCGTGGAAGCCCGCGACAAATATACTGGCGGCCATGTAGAGAGAACGCGACGCTATTTAGACGTTCTGCTGAAAAGAATGAGAGAAAAGGACGAATACAGAGAAAACGACAAATACAAAGAAGCGCTAGAATCATTGAACGGCAAAGACGAGTTGATTTTACAGTCAGCGCAACTGCATGACGTGGGAAAAATTGCCATAAAGGACGACATTCTCAACAAACCGGGCAAACTTGACGAAGACGAATTTGAGATGATGAAAACACACACGAACGCAGGCGAGAAGGTCTTTGAAGATATTAAAAGCCACACCAACGACCATGAATTTCTGGAATACGCGAGAGTGTTTGCCATCACACACCATGAAAAATGGGATGGAACCGGATACCCCAATGAACTCAAAGACGACAATATCCCTCTTTTAGGTAGATTAATGGCAATCGCGGACGTCTATGACGCTGTCGTTTCAGAAAGACCCTACAAAGAGGCACAACCGCACGAGGCAGGGGTCAAGGCCATCGAGGACGGCAGAGGTACGCAGTTCGACCCGGTCTTGGTTAACCTATTCTTGGAAGTGAAGGATGAGTTTAAGGAAATATATGAAGATTGCAAGAGTAAAACTTCGGGTACGGATAAAACAATGAAAGCAACCCTGTGGTATTGCGAAAAAATTAAAAATTATGTGGCTGAAGTCGAAAATATCGTAAAAGCCAATATGAACGGCAAAGAAACACCTTTCGACCCTGCTCTGATTGATAAAGAAATTGAAAAAAAGGAGGTGGAAAAATGAAACAGGTGAACGTTGAAGTACCAAAAAACACGGAAATAGAACAACTCCGCGCGAAAGTTGAGGAGTTGACAAAAGAGATTGAGAAAAAGGAAGCGGAAAACAGGTATGTTCGCGGGGAGATTAAAAAGATAGCGGAAAAAGTTGAAACGTTAGCGAAAACAGAAACAGGGGATTTTGATGTTCAATTTAAACATACTGGGATCGAAGGGGCTGAATATTTTGTCGATTATATTAGTGGGAAGGGATTTTATACCCCACCATCATGCCTTGATGAGATTATTGATGAAGAAACTGGAGAGACGGAATACGTTAGTGGATCTGTCTGTCGCCCATACACCGATGATGAGGTCGCTCATCTGTCGCATGGACTCAATCAACTACTAGAACACATTAATTCTACATTCCGTGAAACATCCGATCTATTGATTAGCCACGCTTATGTGAACGGCTTGGATAATATAAATGGTAATGATGACGGTATTTCGGGTACAGGAGACTTTAATCTTTACAATGCCGTATTAAATTATTTTAAAAGACTGGGGAGATATGATTATGAAGATGATAACGATATTACGATTTCGGTAATTTCTGATGACGTGGTAGAAAAAACTGGCATTTTTTACGAAGCCGTATTAAATTCTAGTAGGAGTGATGATAACAATGTTACTATCTCCGTGGTTTCTCATTATACTGAAGAAGAATTATTACATGGCGGGCATTGGTATTTTGCTGATAGGGATGGGTGTTTGCATAAAGAAGAAGAGGCTATTGGCGAAAATTGGGAGGAACTATTTTTTATTTTGGATGGATGGGTTTCTTATAAACAGTTTTTCCGGGGGATAGATACTACCTCGAATAAAGAAAAAACCTTTGGTGAATTATCAGATGGTAGTGGTATTATTGATGTCAGCAGTATGATGTTAGAAGTAGGATTAATGCCGTTTTATAAACCTGGAAGAATCGGTCAGCACAACGAATATCCTGATTGCTGGAAAATTGTCGTGGAAGGAGCGGTGCGGAATAAAAGTATTTATATACCGAAAAAGTATAATTCGTTGAAACTTTTTCGTTTTTTGATGAAAGATGCTATCGCGAAACGATATTCCCAAATCAACACTCTACGTAGTAACAACATTGAACTAGATACCAACTTGCGCGGTATTATTAACGAACAGGATGAAAAATTTAGATTTGCTCGCCATGATATACTCAATCTCATGAGTTTCATAAACGCCCCGATAAACGGATTCAACCAGAGCAGTGGTGATGATATGCGACCGAATATTTATCGTTGCCAACTTGAAAATATCCAAGAAAAGGTTACAGACTTATTGCCTATTATAAAAAATATTTTAACCCCCAATCGTGAAAATGCTAAAGATAAAGATGAATACACCCTTTCTGACCTAATTAACACTGTTATTAAACAAATCTGGGATATGGCTGTGGCTTCTCATATAAAATTCATCGTGGATATTAACGGCAATCTCCCAAGAGAATTTTCAGGTGACCCATCCATTATATCTAGGATATTGTTTAATCTTCTGACCAACGCCATCAAGTATACTAAGGAAAGTTATGCCGTCAATCACACTAAAGAAGGTGGTAAAATTTCCCTTATTGTTTCAGGACACGACAACGGAGATGATACTGCTACCATCACCATAGTTGTTGAAGACAACGGTATAGGCATAGATAAAAAATACTGGACAAAGATATTCGAAAGGGGGGTGCGAGTTGACCCAGATAAGAATAAAAATATTGAGGGAAGCGGAACTGGACTCGCGATAACCAAACGTTTTACTGAGGATATCTTGGGCGGAAAAATTTCGATTGAATCGGAACAAGAAGATGTACCAAGAGGTAAGAAAGGATGGAGCAGGTTCACGGTTACATTGCCGAAGCAGAAAGTTAAGGATAGCAAACCGGCTGCTTTCGTTAAAAATCCAACAGAAAAAAGCGTTCTTGTTTATTTTACCGAATATAACGAATATATTGACTCCGTTTTAAATACTATTGATAAACTGGGTGTTTCTGGGTCATATGCTCCGGACGAATCAATTTTCCTCGAAAAATTTAAAGAAAAAATTAAAAATAAAAATAAACCATTCTCACATGTGTTCGTGACGCCCGCGTTAGTCGGGAACGCAAAAAAGATATGCGATAATCTCAATTTATCTCCAAAAATCGTACTGCTTGCAATGTTAAAGGAAGATGTTAATGACAAAGGTATGGATGTCCTCAACTTGCCGGCATCTTCCATAACGATCGCGAATATCCTGAACGATAAACCAAACGAATTAATGGGCAGAGACCACAGAAAAACATCCTCTTTTACCGCGCCGGACGCAAGAATCCTCGCCGTTGACGATAAGGATAATAATCTTGATACAATCAAAAAATGGCTTTTACCCTATGAGATGCACGTTGACACATGCAACAGCGGAAAAGAAGCCATTGAAAAAGTAAAAACGAAAACTTACGATTTAGTATTCATGGATCACCAAATGCCCGGAATGGATGGCGTTGAAACAGCGAAACATATTATAGCCCAGAACAAAGAGTTGCCGATTGTCGCGTTGACTGCCAACGCCGATGACCCAGACGTAAAGAAGCAGTTCCGGCAAGTCGGCGTTAACGATTTCTTATCAAAACCTATTGATCCGAATGAACTAGATCGTATCCTTATGAATTGTATCCGCACGGATAAGCAGAAAAAAAAGATACGAAGTCTTAATAAAGCAGTTCCCGTTATAGAGAATCTCCAGAATCATAATATAACAATTGGTGGGATAGACGTTAACTGCGGTATTTCGAGTGCCCCCGGCGAGACCGTCAACGAGAGAGTTGAAAATTATTTAGAAATGCTTGATGCAGTTCGTAAAGAATGGCTCGAAGAAATTAATAACCTGACAACTGACGACCTGAAAGAATACGTGAGATGTGTCCACAACTTAAAAAGTTCCGCCGCAGAAATCAGAGCGAATAAACTATCCGAATGCGCCAAAGAACTGGAAGCGGCGGGAAAGAGGTTGATGGAAGATGCTGAGAACCGGGAAGACCGTGAGTTTATCGAAACTCACAATCCCAAACTCATTCAAGATCTGAAATCCATTTTGGATAACATAGACGATTACTTGAAAAAGAAGAACGTGTCTGACGGCAAGACCTAAAAGAATGAAACGTATCAATATTTAGCGGCAATACGATACCTTGCTAAAAAGCCATATATTGGCTGATAACTGTTTTGAAATATAAGGAGATATTTAATGGCATACCCTGAAATGGCCGAAGCGTCCACTGAAGTAATGCAAGACGCGATAATTAGTATGGCTGTTGAATCTTGGCGTTTTTCCCAAACGTTCGAACGGGTGGTAAAAAAATTAGACGCCGGAGAACAAAACAGATATGTAAGCCAACTCAATTGGTTTATAAAGAAAATCAATGAGGCATTGGAGAAAGTAGATTTGAAATTTGTTGAACTTGATGGGCATCCTTTCGATATTGGTATGGCCGCGACACCATTAAATATAGAAGAATTTGACGCGGAAAAGGATACTCTTGTGGTTGATAAAATGCTTGAACCAACCATTATGGGGAAAGACGGTTTGGTTAGGACAGGGACAATTACTTTAAGGAGAGCGTAACAATGAAAAATTTCGTTGGTATTGATTTGGGTACGACAAATAGCGCGATATGTTCCTATAACGGTACCGATACGCGCGTTTGGAAAAGCCCCGAACAGAATGATGTGACGCCATCGGTGATTTACATTGACCGGCGCGGTAACAAATACGTAGGTAAACGGGCATACGATTCTGAGCCTCAGAGTCCTGACAATGCGGCAAAGTTGTTTAAGCGTCTTATGGGGACGAGTACGCCAATACAACTTTCTGCGGTAAATATGACTAAAACACCCGAAGAATGTTCTGCGGAAGTCTTGAAAGTTTTGTTCGGTTATTTGCCGGAAGAGATTCGTAACGACCCTGATACCGGAACTGTCATTACCGTTCCAGCGGCATTTAACCAGATGCAAAAAGACGCGACTATGCAGGCAGCGAACATGGCCGGTTTGGGGATGGTTGCGCTTATGCAAGAACCCGTTGCCGCAGTGATGAGTGTTATGCGTTCCCGCAATACCGATGGTATATTTCTTATATATGATTTGGGAGGCGGTACTCTTGACATTGCAATTGCCGAGAGCATTAGCGGACGAGGCGTGAACCTCCTTGCGCATGGCGGAATTGCTATGTGTGGTGGCCGCGATTTTGACCGCGTACTTGTTCATAATGTTGTCCGTCCGTGGTTATTGGAAAACTTTAAACTCCCGGAAGATGTTTTCGGGAATCCTGATTTCAGGAAGATTTTCCGATTGGCTGAATATGCGACAGAACGCGCCAAAATAGAACTCTCGGCGCGGGAGGAATCAGTGATTAGCCTGTCGGAAGCAGAAATACGAATTAGAGACCTTGATGGCAATGAGATTTATTTTGATATTCCGCTGCGGCGCGATGTATATGACAAGTTGATTTCAGAACGTGTAAATGAATCTATCGCGGCAACTCGCGAAACTCTCAATAAGGCGGGTATGTCTTCGCATGATGTGGAACGTATTGTCTTCGTTGGTGGGCCTACCAATTATAAACCTTTGCGTGATAAGGTCGCTTTTGAATTGGGTGTCCCCGGAAGTATTGATGTAAATCCTATGACCGCCGTGGCGGAAGGGGCAAGCCTTTACGCAGAATCCATTGACTGGAGTTCCGAGAACCGACAGCGCAAAAGCACTCGCGGGCAGGTTTCTTTGGATAAGTTGGCCATATCTTTCAATTATAACGCCCGTACGCCCGATGTAAAAGCTAAAATTGTGGCTCAGCTGACAGATCAGGCAGCATCAGGTTTTGAATTTCAAATCGACAGTATTGATACGGGTTGGACATCCGGTCGATTACCGCTCAAGCATGGCGCAATTATAGATGTTACTCTCTCAACAACAGGAGATAACACGTTCAAGGTATTTGTTTTCGATTCTGTTGGGAGTCCTATAACATTAGAACAGGACAGAATCATCATTACCCGAACCGCCGCAACGGTAAACGCTATTCCGGCATCTCACTCAATCGCTGTCGAGGCTCTTGAAAAACTTGGGGGGCGTTCAGGACTCGATTATTTAGTTCGTGCCGGTGACGCATTGCCGAAAAAAGGTAAAAAAGTATTCAAGGCCGGCGAATCGCTCAAGGCCGGTTCTCATAATTCATTAAATTTTAAACTGTGGGAGGGAGAAATTGAAGACCCTATTACGGACAATCGTCCAATCGGCGTTCTGAAGATTTCAGGTTCTGATTTCGATGACGGTGTGGTTCCGGCTGGCGCTGATTTGGAATGTGAATACGAAATATTAGACTCCGGCAATATAAATATTACTGTTTCGGTTCCGTGTATTGGCGGGACATTCCATTCCAACAAAAATTTCTATTCCCGTCAGGAGGGGCAACTTGATTACAGTACCGCCGCTGCTATTGTCATAGAAGAGGGTGAAAAAACTTTAAACCGTCTGAACGATATTCGCAAAAAAGTAACTACTCCAAAACTGGATCAAGCGCGTCAAAAACTTGAAGCGGCTGTCTCTCTCGATGAAAATGAATCTGAAACGGAAAAATCTCAGGAGGCTATGGAGAAAATACTTGAAGCTAAACGGCTTCTTGCTCAAATTCGAAAAGAACATATCAAAGAAATCAGGCAAATTGACCTCGATAATGTAACGTCATTTTTTGATAAAACAGTCAGAGAATACGCTCGTCCGTCCGAGGAAACCGCGTTTGATAATTTGGTGAAAACCGCGCAACGTTCTATCGACAGAAATGACCGGGATTTTGAACACCATATTGATGAAATGAAGCAAAAGAATTTTGATATTCTTTGGCGGCAGGATTGGTTTGTTGTAGAACGTTTTAAGCAAATGACCAACTCGCCCAGAATGTTTGTTGACAAACAGCGTTTTGAAGAACTTGTCAAAGATGGCACACAACTTATGCGTTCGGATGATATTGACAAACTTCGAGATGTGGTTGGTCAGCTTCATTCAATCAAGATGAGAACCGATTCCGATGACGACGCGATGGAAACGGCCAACATTATCAGGGAGTGATTTGTGATGAAAAATTTATGGCTTCCTAAGGGATATGATTTGCCGGATAAGTCAAAAATCGGGCAACTCCGTTATTCTGGAGAAGAATGGCAGATTTTTGATACCAACGCTTCAAACAACATTCTGCTCGTAAAGCCGGAGTTGGCTAAAAAGTGGATTGACGGTAGCTTTTTAGAAGAACCTTTGTTTGGGACAATCACCTTCGGGGTAGAATCGTTCCTATATTTATTCAGCAACAAAAACTACGTCATAGCGCCGGTTGAGAATGGGTATCGCCCTAAAAGCAAAGCCGACGCATTGGCTTTCGCGTTAGCCCTCAAAGAGAGCAGAAAATTATCAAAAGACGTGTCATTTCACGATGCGATTTATGTGGAGCAATATTCCAGATTACTACCTGCCTATACTCTGACTCCGCAAGTTGATGATGATGTAGTTTTAGGATATTGGATAACCGGTGGAGTAGTCATCTCAACGAAATCATTCAGACGTTTGGCAAATCTCACAGGTTGGATGCCTGCAAGTGACTTAGCTGATATTATAAAAACGGCAGGGTTTTCGGTTACTGCTGATGCCGGTTTATTACTGACTAAGCGTAAACCGCTATCGCAATCTGAAACAAAAACCGCTGCAGTCAAAGATGTTGTTGAACCGGAACGGCCTCAGCCTGAAAATACATCCAATATTAAGCGGTTTAAACTTCCGGGGCGGCCACACCTTGAAGGGTTTTTCAACGAGCACGTCATTGATATTATTTTCAATGCCGAGAAGTATCAGACATTGGGAATTAATTTTCCATCCGCCATCGTGTTACACGGCCCGCCCGGATGCGGAAAGACATTTGCCGTAGAACGCTTGGTGGAGTTTATTGATTGGCCCAGCTATTCAATAGATTCCGGCAGTGTCGGCAGTCCCTATATTCACGAAACCGGTAAAAAAATTTCGGAGGTTTTTAATAAAGCTATAGATAACGCTCCGTCCATTATTATCATTGACGAGATGGAATCTTTCTTATCTGATAGAAATCTCGGCGGTTCTTCAGGATTACATCATATTGAAGAAGTTGCAGAGTTTCTACGGCGTATCCCGGAGGCCATTAAAAGTAGGGTGTTGATTATTGCAATGACCAACCAGATAGATATGATTGACCCTGCCATTCTTCGGCGAGGCCGCTTCGACCACGTTATCAAGGTTGAAATGCCATCCAAAGAAGAGGTATCCTCTTTAATAGAATCGTTATTGAGTAAATTGCCGAAAGCCGCAGATCTCAATTTAGATAAAGCCATTAACGCGCTTATCGGTAAGCCTCTTTCTGATTCGGCGTTCGCCATACGTGAGGCCGCACGGCTTGCAGCAAAGGCAGGTAAAAGTTTACTTGATCAGGAAAGCATTGAAAACGCGTTAGATACTCTTTCTAAAGGTAGAGAAAAAGGTAAACATATGGGTTTTAAGTGGGAAAAACAACCGGAGAACGAGTAAATGGATTTATTAGATAATCCTTTTAACGTACTCAGCGCCAGCCCACGAGATAATCGCCGTCGAATCATGGAATTGGCTGAAGAGTACAGTTTGCTGCGCGATCCCGATAAGTGCGCTGAAGCTCGTTCCGAATTGACCAATCCCAGAAAAAGGCTTTCTGCAGAAACCGCTTGGTTGTTGGGTGTAGGACCCAAACGCACGGCAGAGATGTTGTCACTACTCGAAACATCACCTGGGAATTTGCTGACCGTTGATAACTTGCCGTCAATTGCTCGCGCCAATTTGCTTGTCGCCGGTCTTGTTCGTTTGCCCAAATACGATTCCAACAACCTCGCGATGTGGATTCTTGAAATAGCCGACGCATTTGAAAAAGTCGAACCTAAAAAATTGTGTACACTAATCAACGAGGAAAGGATCGTTTCCGGTTTCCCGGAAGTGTCAGACGTCTCGGCTGTTGAAGCGGAAATCCAAGAAAGAAGAAGGTATTACCGCAAAACTATTGATTCCGCCTTAGATAAACTACCATCAAAAGAATTAGTAAAAACAGTTACCGCAACAATTGAAGGCGCAACCGATAAAGGCGAATGTCAAGCTCCAATTCTGGTAGACGATATTATTGATTCGTATGAAGCTAAGGCACAAGAGTTTTTTGACATTGAGAATGAAAATATAAGAACCATTATTGATAATTTGCGAAAAGCCGCCGACAATAAACAACCAGATTACGTATTGACTTCAATGGTTGAACAACTAACCAGCGTTGTTAAAAATTGGGATGTTGTCGCGCAACCGATTCAAGTTAGCGCAATGAGTAGAGGGCTTGACCACGAAGCAAGTATTCGTATCGCCAAATTGGTACGGAACTTGGCGCTTGACCTGTTTAATAAGCACAATAAACACAATCTCACCATACGCTTAACTGAAATGTTGCAAGAAGTATTCGCGGAAGTTGGTAAAGTTATGGAATATGTTGACAAAGATATAGATCAACTTGATAAGATAGCGGAAGAAAGAGCGTGGTCTGAACCAGCCGTTAAACTTTTGGATGAGGTACATAATAATATCGAAAAGTGGCCGTCATTGGCTTATGATGAGGCACTAAAGGTATTAAATACCGTTCCTGAACTTATCGCGAAAATGGAAGCCGCAGAATCTAATACATCTATTATACAAACATATAAAGATTCGGTTGCAATGCTATTGATGACTTGTGCAATAACTTATTGGAATACAACAAAAGAATGGAAAATATGTATAACACTTCTTAATGAAGCATTAAATAAATATGCTGTTTCACCGGACGTGATATCCCAAATTCAAACAATTCTCGAAATAGCAGAAAATAACTTCAAATACCCATCAAACCAAACCTCCAAACATATTGTAATTAAGATTATAAAGTTCATTTTAGTTTTGATTCTATGTTTACCTATAGCTAGTTTGGCTGGAGTAATCGCTATTCAAAAAAATCTTGAAAAGAGAAGAAAGAACTATCCGTCAAATCAAATTTTCAAACGATTTGTCAATAGGCTTATACAATTCATTGTAGTTATGATTGCATGTTTAGCTGCGGGTTTAATTATTTGTTCGATTATAAAATTTTTCAAAAAATAAACATATTTAAAAAGAACGGATGCGAAATAATGAAGGAAATGGATTTGAACCGATAGGAAGTAATGTAACAAATGGGCGCGGCTTTTAACCGCGCCCATCAAAAATTATACTCCTAAAATTGCCGTGGCTTTGTCTAAAATCGCGTTGCCGTTTATTGACTTTTCCCAACGGTTAGCGTTGTAGTTTTTCGTTTTGCGCAGAGGGTCGCCGTGGTAAACCATATCCGATACGGCGTTTATTAGTCCCCATCCC
>JGI24698J34947_10001832_pt1 | contig 11333 bp, 1 predicted proteins | sample TergutMp193P3_FD_34947 | JGI IMG/M metagenome (IMG submission 34947)
CAGGAACGAATTTGATCTGCAGAAAGAGACGCTGAAAATTTTTGAAAAGGAAGAGGGAAAAAACGTCCTTGTTCTGGGGCCTGAATTTTCACAGACGCAGGGGGGGCTTCGCAAATACTGCGGTAAATTAAACGGAGACTTTCCCGAGCTTTTTATCTGTTTTGGCGGCATGGGGCTTGGCGCTCTCATCGATATATGGTCGCTTTCCATCCGTTCCCTTGCGGGCGGACAGCCGACCGAAGAAATTGACAACCTTTGGGAATTGCTGTTTCGCGAACGCATCCGCGATGAGGTTTCTGAATATATAGACCGATGTGTCAAGCGTTTCCTGTTCCTTGTTTTTGAATTTTATTTTGCCGCCGTGAAAAAGAAAAAACACACGCCCGTCCTTGCCCTTGCAAACCTTCATCTTGCCGGAAAAAAGTTAACTCAGCTTCTGCAGGACACGCTTGCCGAGATTAATCCCGAGAACAGAAAAAAACTTGTTATTCTTGGAACGGGAGAGGATGAAATCGGACAGGAGAAGCTCGCCCTGTGGGAAGATTCTTTTGACAGGATAATAAAGATCGAGGGTAAAAAAGACGGAACTATCTTCTATCCAAAACTTTCAACGGAGCTTTGGGAGATTGTCTACGCCATATCGCTTTTTGGCCGTTATTTTTCACCCGAACTTTTTCAGAGGCTCTTTGAGGAAGACGGAATAAATCCGGCGATGATCTCGAGGGCTTTGTCGATTCTTCAGTCTACGGGCATAATTGAAAATCCGCGCGAGCCGCGTCCTACGGGCAGGCATATTGAGGAACACGCGCGCAGTGTACTGCATGAAAAGGATGACAGGGTAAAGACCCTTGTCCGCGGGCGGCTTTTAAGCTGGGCTGTCAGGCGCAACATAAGCCCCTGTTTCCGCCTTCTTACGATAATCGCCGGTCTTGACGGCGTAAAACAGATAGACGATCTTTTACTGTTAAAATCATTTTTATCGGACATAATAAACGAAACAGTTTCCGGCATAGAAGCCGCCATGAAGAGCGGTCAGTTTGAAGAACTTGTAAGCGCGAAGGCGTCCGCTATTCGTTATATTTTTAATACATCAGCCGCTCTTCACAGCGGAGATGAAGATGACATTGAAAGAGCTTTTACGGATAACCCGATTGACAGCGCGGACTGCGATTCCTTTCCCATATTAAAAACTCAGGTGCTTGTAAACGCAAGCGCGTATCATCTTGGCCGCCATGACTGGAAAGCCGCGTCGGATATGGCAAAAGACGCGATCCTCCTCGCGCAGAACAAGAATCCCTACTGTCTTCCGCAGGCTTATCGTATTTTTTCGCTTGTATGCCTTTCCAAACAGCAGATAAATGAGACAATTGAGTATCTTGGATTTGCGCTTGCGAATGCGGAAAAAACCGGTAACTACTATGAGTTTGCGGTCTGTGCCTACTACGCGGCGGCGGCTCACTTTTTACACGGCGATGTTTACAATTCGGCCCGTCTCGCGCGCAAATCCGTTGAGCAGTCTCTTTCCTCAGGCTGTCCAGACTGGGCCGACCGTTCCCGTTTTCTTGAAGGGCGGCTCGAATTTGAACTTGGCCATTACAAACAGGCGCAGGATATTTTTGAGGCTCTGCGGGAGGAGCCCTTTGGAAGCAGGATTGATGAAAAAGACGATCTACTTGCCGCGTGGATCTACCGCTGTAAAGCGTACCTGAACGATCCGGGCGCGATTAAGCCGAAAGGCTGCCACGACGCGGATCTGTTTGAGATAGAAGCCGCGTATATTGCCGGCAGCTACAAAAAAGCCTACGATCTTTCCTGTTCCCTGAAAAATCCTTTTTCGGATGAAAACTTTTTATACACGGAGCAGGCGGACTGGCGAAGCGGCTTTATCCAGTGCGAACACCTTTATTTTACCCACGGCGAAATTCAAAACAGAATGATAAACCTGTTTCACTCTCTTTCATTAAGCCGCCTGTCGGACAAGGGCCGCGAAGAGGCTCTGCAGGACATTCAGATAATTCTGCGCGACGAAAAGTTATGCGAAATGGACCCCTGGGACGCGATTTATTTTTACGCAAAATACCTGATCCTAGAACAGACCGGCGCCGGCCCGGTAGACATGAGCACAGCCGTCAGCATGGCCTTCAAGCGCCTCCAGCGCCGCGCAGGCCGCATAGAAGACATCGAAACCCGCCGCCAATACCTGAACGTCCCCCGCTGGAACCATGAACTGAGCCTCGCGGCGAAGGATTTCAGGCTGATTTGATTTTTGGGAAGAACCTCACACAGAGGCACGGAGTTCACAGAGGACACGGAGTGGGGGAAGAGCGAAGAAAAACAAAGGATAGTATAGGAATTCTGCGCTTTATATGGTATATTTTAGGGTGAGAGGGCAGCAGCAACGGCGTATTTAATGAAAAAACTCACTTTTTTCGCGTTATTTTTGGTTTTTCTCGGGGCGGCGGCTTGGGGGGAGACTTTTGTTTGGAATGGAGTTTCTTATCCCACTAATCGTATGAATTGGGAAAACCCAGATAGTTGGACTATAACAGATACACCAGTTAATGTAAGTTATCCAGGTCAGGACCCAGACCGCGGCGATATCGCAATCATTAATAGCGGTTCTCAACAAATATATATTAACACAGATATTACTCTAGGTGCTTTTACCATTAATATGGGCTGTGAATTAATACTTGTTAACAATCATATAATAACAGTTACTGATATGACAGTAACTGAGCGAGTAACATTTTCCGGTGATACTTGTACATTTGATATTACTAATCTGACTTTAGGTTTATATGCTCAATATATTTATTCCGGAACGATAACCTTAACCAACTTAACTGTAAATAACCAACCTTCATATAGCGGTACATTAATTGTTACAGGTATGACGACGTTGAATGGAACATTACAGCTTACAGGTACGATGAGTATTGTTGATCTTACCGTCGGTTCCGCCACTGCCGTTGGAGTACAAGACGGTACTGTTACCATGGATGGCGCTGAATTAACGGTTACTCCTTATAACGCCAATTTAAGCATAAACGGAAATGCCTCCTTTTCCACGGGCATTATATATGCGCCCAGCAGAGCTGTTTCCATTGTAGCGACGAGCGGCAATATAACAATTGACGGCGCAATTAACGCGCAAAATATAAGTATAGAAACTCCGAAAAGTACAGGTACGGTAACGCTTACCGGGAATGGAAGTATGACAGCAACAGATACCGTAATATCTCCAACAGTATGTCCTGAAAGTTCTGCTAATGTAGTAATATATATACGAGCCAATATCTTCACCGCAACAGGTTCAGGAGCTATTTCTCCGGGAACTTCATCTTATCTTTGTCTTAATGTTAATTCCTATAATCCCTCTCCCCTTACCAATGTTGCCGGAGATCGTTACCACACGCACTTATCAACGAATAATCCAAACGCTCACCTTGTTTATTGTCCGAGTTTGGTTTTGCCGGGTGGTATTCCAACACCATATAATCATATAGTTCCCAGCAGCACCGATACATCATTTTCCGTTAACGCTGGATATAATATTTATATAGTTGATGTTGGAACACAAAACGCTAGTTTAACATTTACAACAAGCGGCGCGGGATTTATCGAGATTCGCGGAACTTACGCATCATCGAGTACTCTTGCGCTTAACGCCGGAACAGGCGGCATCAGGCTTAGTGACAACGCAGCGGTAAATCTGTCCGGCACGGGTAACAACTTCAACATAGGCACCCAACCGCTGACGCTTGCCGGAACAGGCAATATCAAAACCATAACAGCCGCGACCGTAACATTGGGCGCGGTAACAGGTGGCAATCGTTCTTTAACAATAACCGGAAACGCTGTTTTTGGCGGCGCTGTCACCGGGGTAACAGCGTTAAGTGTAAGCGGAACAAGTGCGATAAACGCGAATATTACCACCACAGGTGCGCAGACCTACACAGGCGCGGTAACATTTAACGCAAATAGAACATTTACCGCAAACGCGGGAAGCTTAATTACATTTGGAAGTACCGTAGGAAGTAGTGACGCGAATCCGCGTGCGTTAACTATAACTACTGCTGATGTGCGATTTAACGGGCAGGTGGGGGCGGCAAATGGCAATGGCCGTGTATTAACACTTACGGTGAACGCAGGAACCGCTTATATTGATACGGCGAATGTTTACACATCGCAGACAACGACCGGAAACCATCAATATTATTACGGGCCTGTTGTACTGGATACTAATGTAACTTTCACAGGAGGAAGCGCAGCTAATAGTACGATTCGGTTTAACGATACTGTAAACGGTACTGGATTGACGGTAACAAATGCGATTACGCGGATAGTTGTCAGCGTTACCACTACAGGCAATCAAACCTACACAGGTGCGGTACAACTGGGCAGAGGTACCACATATAACTCTGTGATTCTTACTGCAGACGCGGGAAGTAAGATTTTATTTAGCGGTACCGGAAGTACCATAAGAAGTAATAATACGACAGCACGCGCGTTAGCTATAAGGAATGCGGATGTGCAATTTGACGGGCAGGTGGGGATAACAGGTGCTACCGGAACAGGAATCATATCCAGTGTTACCGTAGGAACTGCTACCGTTAGCGGAACCGCTTATATTAACGCGAATATTTACACTACGGGAACCGGAACTCCTCAACGTTATTACGGGCCTGTTGTACTGGGCGCCGATGTAACTTTTACAGGAGGAAACAATGATAGAACAATACATTTTGACAGTACTGTAAACGGCGATAATAACACACGTACTTTAACAATAGCAACAGCGAGCGCATCTTTTAACGGAAATGTGGGCGGCGTTGGTTTAGCCAGTGTTTCTGTAGCCGGAGCCACCGCAATAAACACGGCGAGTATTACTACCACCGGCGTTCAAACCTACACAGGCACGGTAACGCTTGGCACCGATGTAAACCTTTCCGCGGATTCGGGGAATTCGATTACGTTTGGAAATATCGTAAACGGCGCGTTTGGATTAACAATAACAACCGCGGATGTTCAATTTAGTAACACAGTAGGCGGCACTACCCCTCTTGCAAGCGTTAACGTATCAGTCGGATCAAGTAGAATAAACGCGAGCATTACCACCACAGGCACGCAAACTTACACAGGCGCGGTAGCGCTTGGCGGCAATATAAATTTTACCTCAAATGCGGGAAGTTTGATTACTTTTGGGAGTACCGTAAGAAGCAATAATGCGACAGCGCGCGCGTTAACGATAACAAATGCCAATGTGCAATTTGACGGAGCGGTGGGCAGCGGTAATCCCATATCCACTCTTGATGTAAACTCTGGAACCGCCGCAATAAACGCGGACGTTACTACCACCGGCAATCAACTCTATAGGGGAATTGTAACGCTGACCGGTACGCGGGTAATTGAATCAACCGGCGGCAATATTACTACAGGTACGGGGCTTGTTAGCGCGTCGGATGATGTAACAATTAAAGCATCTAATGGAATTACGATTGGAGGCGGAGGAATAAATGCCGCAACAGACCTTACGCTTGAATCAGGCGGAAATGTAACACAGAGCGGCGCGATAATTACCGGAACCCTGACGCTTGCGGGAGGTGCCGGTTTTACGCTGAACAATACCGGTAATAATATTGATACTCTTCAAACAATGGCCGTACTGTCCAACATTTACCCAGCGATTATTAATTACACGGATGCTGACGGTTTTGATATCGGCACGGGAGAATTGCAGGCTGTAACAAGAGTTGCGCTTAAAACCACGGGAAAGATTACGATAGAAGAAAAAATAAATGTAACAGGTTCCGGAGTTGATCCCGGATATCATGAAGAAAACGCGGCTGTGTATATTGAGGCGAATGAGTTGGAAGGAGAAGGCGCGATTACTTTTACTATTGGTTCAGGCCATTGGGTCTGCGCCTATATTACGCAGAGTACCGGCTTCACGGGAGATGTTAACGAAAACGGCATCCATTACCATACCACCGACGGCAGGCATATTGTGTATAGCTCCGGCGATAGTTCTTCTTTCGCTTCTTCACTAAGTACAACTCATCTATTGTATACTGAGAGTTATTTATATATTCAGGCAGATAATGATAATTTAGGCCTTAGACAGGATGTTTTTACATCAGGATCAGGAAATATTTATATCGTCAATGTAGATGATGGAAATCCATTAAATCCCGCGTTAACTCGTATAGTAAGTTTCAATACTGTATCTGGTGTATCCGGCGGACACATTGAAATTTGGGGTAAATATACGGCAGAATCACCAGGCAAACTCACTCTCGATCCCGGAAGCGGCGGTGTTGTACTTATTGACGCTGAAATAAATCTTGCCGGCAATTTTAACACTAACGGCACGCCCTTGACAGTAGACGGAACATCCGGAAGCGAAATAAATGCCGCCGGCATAACTCTGGGAAAAGGGATTGAAGGGGTATCCGGTTTACCCAGCGATCTGACGCTTACTGCCGGTACAATTCACATAACAGGAACGGCAGGATCAGGGACACCTGCCTCTTTGGGCGATCTGACTATTACAGGAGAACTTACGCTTGAAAATACGATCCTATCCGCGTCTTCCTTCTCATTCAATAATGGACAGGTAACATTGGTCGGAGATGTTGATCTGGAAACGAATAACGGAGACATAAAACTTGAATACAACGCCATCGCTCCTTCAATCACCGGCAGCGGAAACCTTACGATGACGGCAGGCAGCGGCGATGTTTCAATTCTCGGTCAGGCGGGACAGTCCTCATCACATATCGGCGATATTCGCATAGTATCCGCCGGTGATGTTACCTTCTCAAGCGGCGTTTATGCGGGAGATATTTCTGTAAATAGTGCAAGTTATGTTACCTTCTCCAATGATATTTATGCGGAGGATATTTCTGTAAGTAACGCGGATGATGTTACCTTCTCAGGTGATGTTAATGCGGGAGATGTTTCCGTAAATAACGCGGATGAAATTACCTTCTCAAGCGATGTTTATGCGGGAGATATTTCCGTAAATAACGCGGGTGATGTTACCTTCTCAAGCGGCGTTTATGCGGGAAATATTTCTGTAAATAACGCGGATGAAGTTACTCTTTCAAGTGTTGTTTCTTCCGGAAATGTTACGATAAATAACGGCGGACTGTATACCCAAAACGGCAATGTAACCGTAAACGGTAATTTTAATCAAACAGGAACCGGAGATGTTGATCTTGACGGCGGCATAACAATAAACAATGCGGCAGTAATAGGTTTCGTAAGTGAGATAACCCTTGGCAGCAGTGCGGCGTTTAACGCACCGGTTGGAGGAACCGTTAAACTTAAAAGCGTAGTTGATGGTTCCGGTTCTTATACACTCACACTCAACGGAGGCAGCGCGTCTTCGCCGCTGTTAGTCGAACAGGCAAACACAGGCGGCATGGAAATTGACGGCAGCCTGATTATCACCGCAGGCAGTTACGTGAAAATAAACAGCGGTTCAACGCTTACGCAGAACGGTAATAAAGGACTGACCCTTGGAACAAACGCCGTTCTTGATACAAGCGCGGGCGCGTGGCATATTGGTACGGCAGGAACGCCGGACAGTTTTACAGGTGATAACGGCGAATTGATCCTTGGCGAAAATTCAAAACTGATAACCCATCATCTTAATTTGACAGGAAGCGCGTTCAAAATTACAAACACGGACTGGGTAACTATCAGCGTGAAGGGCAGCGTGGAGATAACTGACGATGTTACTTTCTCAGGCTCCTATCCCCAGCTGATTATCGAAATGGACGGAACCGGAACGCAGACATTGACGACTGAAAGACCCCTGGGCAGTCTTCATGTCGGAACAAATTCTCATACTATAATTGAAACCGGCGGACAGTTGGCAGCAGATAAGCCGTCAACCGTTATTATTACCGGTATGGTGAAAATATTCGCTGTAAACGCGCCTTACGGGCTTGATGCCGGAGATTACAATATTGTGATGTACGCCGGGCTTACGGGTAACAGAAATTTGACTAACTATACGCATAACGGAAGCGACAGTATCAGATACACGCGTTGGGAAAATGTCAGCGCTCCAATTGTTCAGCCGCCGTATTCTTCTGTGCCTGATGTTAACAGTTTTGTTTTCAGGCAGAATCCTGGGGGGAGGGTGTCTTTCCAAAGAGATCCTGCCGACAGCAGCAGTACCCCTGTCTTTTTTGAAATAGCCGGAAATACAATGTGGCGGGAATTTGAATGTTCAGTGCCGGGCGCCGTTGTCCAGTTTTCAAGGCATCCGCATCATCATGTAGTGCTGGAAGATTTTTCAATCGGAAATAAAAGCTCGACAGCCGCCGATCACAGTGATTATGTGACTATCACAAGATTGACAGATAACGATTATATCAATTTCCCGTATATTTACGATTCGTCTGTTATAGGGCCGCCGCCGCTGACTTCGGCAGGAGCCAATGTGGGCGATCTTGGCAATTATGCCTTGCCCGTCTACTATCCGCCGCTGGATCTCAAGAACGCCGTCCAGCAGGAAAAAGAAAAATACTGGAATATCAATTTTGTAACTGTTTCCGGCCCGGCGCAGAAGCCGCTTGATAATTTCAGATATGTCAGGATATTTTTCAGCCATGCTTATAACCAGCGTATCCCGATTGAAACAAGTTCCATGCATCTGGACGCCGTTCCCTATTACAGACCCTTAACAGGTGAAGGACATTTTAATTTCGACTGGATTGAATTGAGAAAGATACTCTACAGCTTCACGGAAGACTCATCGGGTGACGGCAGGCTGGACAGAATTAGGGTTCAGACCAATGTCCGGCTGAACGGAGATTTTTCCGCTTTTGAAGTAAATGTAGAGGGGTATCAAATTGACACTTCTATAGGAACAAACGGATTCCTGATGGTAAACGCCCTGACAGGTTACAATGATGACGAAGATTCATTTTACATATATCTGCGGCAGGTTCCGTATATTGACGGCGGAAACACTCCTCTCTGGAGCGTTACGCGAAACGGATCGCTTAAGGATCTTTTGACAGAATCTTCATCCGTGGGCGATCCTGAAGTTGATGTGGATATGAAGCCGTTTGACACTATTCCTCCGCGCATCTCCCATACTCTTACGATTCCCGGCCATCCGCAGACCTATGTCAGGATGACCGAACCTGTGTTATCCCTGCCCGGCGGCAATATAAGCGACGCGCAGGCAGTCGAAAGATCGCAGCCGTACATATTTACATGGAAATACTTCCCATACGACGGCGAGCCTGTTCATTATACCATGCCTGTAATTTCAGCTAACCTTGGATATCTTTTAAATATGCCCTCTTCTTTTGATATTGAAACACTCTCACGCTTAAAAAATATTTTCGGCGATACAACTTCATCTGAAACAGACGGCTACTTCAGAATGGATAATATAATTGATCAGGGACAGAGGGCGATGGACTGGCACGATTCTTCCGTTGATCCCGCCTTTTATATCTATTACCAGCCGCCAAAATATCCGCTTAACTGGGGCTATACCGAATACGCGAAAGTGTACGGCAACAGCCACCTCGCCGGGCGCGGGCTTTTATCCCCTGATTTCTCTATAGATGAAACTGATGCAATAAAATCAGACGGCAGCCCTGTCCCGCTCTCCCAAGTTTTCCTGCCGCCGAATAAAATGTTATCTGTCGAGATGATGACGCTGATAGCGCGGGGAGATGGAAATCAGGTTACGCCGCAGAATTTCTCAAGCTATTCGAATCCTTCAGCTAACGACAGCGTGATACGACGCATAACGGATGTGCTTATTTCGTTGGCTCCCGCAGGCGGCGATTCTGAAAACTATTTCGCGTGGCCGGTTTGGGCAAGGTATCAGGACAACGCCAACCCCGACAACGCCTCTCTTCCCGTCGATTTCTGGAGTCAGAGAAATACAGATACCGGCGTTATCTGGACATTTGACGGCACTGCCTTCCTTGAAGCGCGCGGATTTGATCTGCAGGCGCGTATGAACAGCGTCCTTACGGGAAACCTTGAACTTTTCTGGACAACGGACATACCGACAGAATACCGCATTCCGCAGGTAGACCCGGTCAGGGGCAGAAACACGGGCGGCTTGTGGCTTCCGTATCCGGGCGATTTGCATAACAACAGACTCCTTTATTATTTCGCTCCTCTGTACGAGGGGAGTGCGGTTAATCAATCAGGCGCATCCTCTCCCGTTAATCCGCCGCTTTTTAACTTTGCGTTTAACGGTGAAAACTCAAGCGGCAAAAAAATGGAATTTGTTTTCCGCATTAACGGAAGCTCTACTTCCGATTTATTTGTCGCGCGTCTTGATATTCCGCGCACAGGGGCGATTCCTGAAAATTGGTATTACCTTGTGCGGCCCTTTGGTTTTGACATTCAGGACATACGCCTGCAAAGGGGAGGCGTTACGGTTCTAAACAATGTTATCAATTCGGACGCGAGAGAAAACGCCTTCATCCGCTATCATCTTGTGCGTCCGGGAAGGGTAACGGTTCAGGTTTATACCTTGGACGGAACTCTTGTCAAATCGCTGAGGCGCAACGAATACCGCGAAGCCGGCGAATGGACAGACTCGTGGGATGGGACTAACAATTCAGGAAGATCTGTCGCACGCGGAATGTACTTTGTGCGTGTAGTTGCGCCTGACATTGATGAAATCAGAAAGATAATGGTTGTTAGGTGACGAGAAAGTTTGGATTTGTCGCCCTTATAGGACGCCCCTCCGTTGGAAAGTCAACACTTCTTAACAGACTCTGCGGTGAAAAAGTCGCCATTGTAAGCGGCGTGCCGCAGACCACGCGCAACGCGATCAGGGGAATAGTAAACCGCGAACAGGGACAGCTCGTTTTTGTTGATACCCCCGGCAGGCATAAATCAGAAAAAAAAATAAACAAAAAGCTGATGGAAGTATCTTCCCGCGCTCTTTTTGACAGCGACCTTGTTCTGTATGTTCTGGACGCGATCCGCGCTCCGGGGCCTGAAGAGGAGGAAGTCGCGGCCCTCCTTGCGCCGTTAGCTGAAAAGACAATCGCCGCTATCAACAAAATGGACTCATCCGGCGCGGACTTCGACCGTGCGCTTGAATTTTTATCTCTCAAACTTCCCGCGCTTGCAAAAGAACGCGTTTTCGCTATTTCCGCCGCCACGGGCGATGGCATAGAAGAGCTCCTATGCGCGTTATACGCCATCGCCGGTGAAGGAGAGCCTCTTTACGGCGATGAATACTACACCGATCAGGAGACAGGCTTTCGCATCGCCGAAATTATCCGCGGGCAGGCAATCAGCCGCCTGCGCCAGGAACTGCCGCACTC
>JGI24698J34947_10001833_pt1 | contig 11333 bp, 10 predicted proteins | sample TergutMp193P3_FD_34947 | JGI IMG/M metagenome (IMG submission 34947)
TCGGCCTCAACCGTCATGGATTGCTGCATTTCCTGTTTGACCATCTGAACCCCGGCGGCCATGAGGTCGCGTATCATTGACTCCACGTCCCTGCCCACGTAGCCGACTTCGGTGTACTTTGTCGCCTCAACTTTGACAAAAGGAGAGCCGGCGAGTTTCGCGAGACGCCGGGCTATCTCGGTTTTTCCCACGCCTGTGGGTCCTATCATGAGAATATTCTTCGGGGTGATATCGTCCCTAATCTCGGCGCTTATCTTGAGGCGGCGGATCCGGTTCCTCAGTGCCACCGCGACCGCCCTCTTCGCCTTTTTCTGGCCTACGATATACTTATCCAGCTCCGCGACTATTTCCCTGGGGTTAAGCTTGTCCATGTTCCTTTCATTCATTTCCAAGTTCCTCTATGATTATCTCTGTGTTGGTGTAAATGCAGATGTCAGCCGCAATTTTCAGACTGCGTTCCGCGATCTCCCGCGCGGAAAGATCCGAACCGTCGAGGTAAGCCAGGGCCGCGGCGTACGCGAAGTTCCCTCCAGAGCCGATCGCGAGGGCGTCTCCCGTAGGCTCTACCACGTCACCGGTTCCGGAGACGAGGAGCGTTTTTTCAAGATCCGCCACCAGAAGCATGGCTTCCAGCCGGCGCAGCGCCCGATCCGTGCGCCAGTCCCTGGCCAGCTCCACCGCCGCCCTTGTGAGGTCCCCGGAATGTTCCTTGAGTTTTGTCTCAAAACGGTCAAAAAGCGAAAAAACGTCGGCGGTAGCGCCGGCAAATCCGCAGAGGATCTTTCCGTCCAAAAGGCGCCGCAGCTTGCGCGCGTTGTTCTTCATTACCGTCTGGCCGAAGGTCACCTGCCCGTCGCCGGCCATGGCCACTTTCCCGTTCCGGCGCACCGCGAGTATTGTAGTAGCTCGTATTTTCGTATCCGTCATTTTGCTTTCCTTGAACCTCCGTGGGGATGGGCATTGTGGTAAACCTTTTTAAGATGATCCATATTGACATGCGTATAACGCTGGGTTGTGCTGATGCTGGCGTGGCCGAGTAGTTCCTGCACTACACGGACATCGCATCCCGAATTCACCAGGTGGGTGGCGAAACTGTGCCTGAGGGAATGCGGGTGAATCGCCTTGTCCAGCCCGGACCTTTCGGCGTATTTCGAAATGATCCAGCGCACACCGGGAACGGAAATCGGCTCTCCCTTGAGACTGATGAAGACTTTATCAGTGGGGCGTTCCGCCTTGATTCGCTCTTTTCTCGCCGCCAGATAGGCGGACACAGCTTCTATTGCCTCATCGGAAAAAAACACACGCCTTTCCTTGTTACCCTTTCCTATGATCCTGGCTCCCGAAAAATCCGCTTCCATGTTCTTCAAAGACAATGACGCGGTCTCGGAAATGCGGAGGCCCCCCGAATACATGGCCAGGATCAAAGCTTTGTCCCGTTCCGGCCAGAGTATGCCGGCTTTTTCGGGCAGTTCAGAAAAATGCGCCATCTCGCCTTCCCAGAGAAAAACGGGCAGGGTCTTTGGGGTTTTCAGGTTATGAAGCGGCGACGAGGGGTCGTCGGCGCGATAGCCGAACCGAAGCAGCCAGCGGTAGAAGCCGCGAATTGACGAGAGTGAGCGGTTAACGCTCACGGACGCGGCGCCTTCGGCGGAAAGGTCGGCGATGAACCCTCTCACCTGGGACGGATTCGCGTTTTCCGGCAAAAAGTCATGGTTGGCGCAATAGTTGGCGTAATGCTCAAGATCCAGTCTGTAGGCGGAAGACGTCCTGTTCGAAAGGCCCCGAACCGACGAAAGGTACTCAAGGTATTCTTCCACGAGGTTTTTCCCGTTATTCGCCATCGCCTGAATCCTTCGCCTGTCCGGCGTCATTGCCGGCGTCATCATTGACGCCGGTATTTATGCCGCTGTCATCGCTGCCGGAATGAAGATAATCGCAGCCGGGGTTAATGCAAGCCTTGTGGTATCCGTTTCTCTTGTCGTATTTTTCCACCAGAAAATGACCGCACTTCGGGCAATTCTGGTTAAGGGGCTTGAAATGGCTGATGAAATCGCAATCGGGATAATTCGTACACCCGTAAAATTCCTTGCCGCGGCCCTTCGTTTTCCTGGATACAATATCCCCCGAACACTTCGGGCACTTCGCCAGGGGTATAGACCTGGTGTTCTTGCACTCGGGGAAACCTGAACACGCCAGGAAAAACCCGAAGCGGCCCAGTTTTTTTACCAGCGGCTTGCCGCATTTTTCACATTTGTAATCTGTGACTTCATCAAGCGTGCCTTTAAATGACTCCAGGGTTTGGCCGACTTCGTCAACCCTGTCCTTGAACGGGTCCCAGAAATCCCGAATCATGTCGGGCCAGGACCTGAAACTTTCCTCGACCTCGTCGAGCATTGTTTCCATTGAAGCGGTAAAACCCGAATCAATGACTTGTGGAAAATTATCCACCAGAAGCTCGTTTATCAGGCGGCCCAGGGTTGTCGGGACAAGCTGCTTGTTGGACCTGATCACATAGTAGCGATCCAGAAGAACCGAAATAATCGGCACGTATGTCGAAGGCCGGCCTATGCCTTTTTCTTCCAGGGTCTTCACAATAGAAGCGTCCGTGTAGCGGGCCGGTCCCTGGGTAAAGTGCTGCTCCGGCCGGAACTCGTCGATGTTGACCTTGTCGCCCTGTTTCAGCGCCGGGTAAGAGCTGCTTTTCTCGTCCTTCGACGCCAGAAGCTTCATTACCTGGTAAAAGCCTTTTTCGATGATCTTTGTTCCGGATATGCGGAAAATGCCCCTCGATCCATCCGACGCGGAAACCAGAATATCCACACTCACCGTTTTTGTTCTCGCGTTTTTCATCTGACTGGACACAAAGCGTTCCCAGATAATCGTGTAGAGTTTTAACTGATCCTTGTTGAGATACTCCTTAACATAATCAGGAGTGTAGTTAACATAAGCGGGACGAATGGCCTCGTGGGCGTCCTGCGCCTTTTTCCCCACGGTGTACTCTATCGCCTTTTCGGGAAGACAGGCGGGGTATTTCTCTCCTATCCATTCCCTGACTTCATTCAGGGCGGTCTGGGAAATTCGTACGGAATCGGTACGCATATAGGTGATGAGTCCCGTCCGGGAATCCCCCAGGTTAACGCCCTCGTAGAGCTGCTGGGCGATTTGCATGGTCTTTCTGCTGGAGAAACCAAGCCGGTTCGCAGCGGTCTGTTGAAGCTGGGAAGTCGTAAAAGGCGGCCTGGGCTTAACGTTTTTTTCGGTTTCCCTGATTCCTGAAACCGTACAATCCCCGCTTTTTATTTGATCAATTATTTTTTTTACCTGGGCTTCGTTTCTCAGATCCGGTTTTTCATCGTTCCACAAAATGAGCTGCGCGGTGAAGGAAGTCTTGCCAACCTTGAAATCGGCTTCCAGGGTCCAGTATTCCTCCGGAATAAAAGACTCGACTTCTTTCTCCCTCTCACAGATAAGGCGAAGGGCTACCGACTGAACCCGGCCCGCGGAAAGGCCGTTTTTCACTTTCTTCCAGAGAAGGGGTGAAAGATTGTAACCGACAAGACGGTCAAGCACACGGCGGGCCTTTTGCGCGTTTACCTTCGCCTCGTCAATTTCGGTGGGACTCGCGACCGCGTCCCTTATGGCGTTCGGGGTAATTTCGTTAAACGCGATGCGGTGAATCGGAACCTTGTCGGTTTTCGCGGTGATGGCGTTTCGCAGGTGCCACGCGATTGCTTCACCCTCGCGGTCATTATCGCTTGCCAGCAGTACCTGATCGGCCTTTTTGGCGTCCCCTTGTAGAGCTTTCAGAAGCTTTGCCCGGCCGCGGACCGTAATATACTCAGGCTCAAAATTATTTTCGACATTAATCGCGAGCCTCGATTTTGGGAGGTCAATTAAATGCCCCATGGAAGCTTTTACGCTATACGACGGGCCCAGGTATTTCTCGATGGTTTTTGCCTTTGCGGGTGATTCCACGATAACGAGAATCTTTTTACTATCCTTTTTTTTCTTTGTCTTAACCGCCATGATTCCTCACAACTTGATATCAAACTTTTTTGCAAGATATGCGGCAGCCCCATCTTCTTGCGTTTTATCACAGCTTTCACGGCTGTTTTCAACATCGTCTGGTAATCCCTGCGATTCCGAAATATTCCATTCCGCAAGAATATCACGAACCGAAGAAAGCCGCATTGCCCCGTCTTCCACGAACTTTGCCATTCCTCCGCCTTTCTTTGAATTAATCATTGCGGCATCCATCCAAAGATCCCGGTTCTGATCCAGAGCGAAATTCGCGGTTATCAGGGCGCCGGATCTTTCGGGCGCCTCCACGACCACCGTTCCGCGGGACAAACCGGAAATAATACGGTTCCTCGCGGGGAAATTCCATTTGAACGGCCCCGTCCCCGGAGGATATTCCGAAACAATAAGCCCGCCGGTTTCCAGAATACGTCTCGCGAGATCCCTGTTTGAAGGCGGGTATACCATATCGGGGCCGGAACCCAGAACGGCCACCGTAGGGGCCCTCGCTTCAATATTCCCTCTATGGGCCATGGAGTCAATCCCCAGGGCCAACCCCGACACGACGGGAAAACCGGCTTTGCCAAGCTCCCTGCCAAGTTCAAAGGCCCTTACCCTTGCCTGGGAAGAAGGCTTTCTGGTTCCCACTACGGCCACAAGGGCTTTTACCGGGTCGGGAAGGCTGCCGCGGTAAAAAAGCACGACGGGCGGGTCGGCAATTTCCCGAAGCAGGGGCGGATAAGCCCCTTCCCTTAAGTATACCATCTTAATGCCAAGTTTTCGCGTCCGCACCGCATCTTTTTCCGCCTGTGCGCGAATCTCATCAATTGTCCAGAAAGATCCTTTCAAAATCCTCCCTATAAGGTTTTCGATATCCGTCTTTGAAAGTACCGGAAAATCATTTTCCTTTTCATATTTCCTTGCCAGTTCCGCGCGTTCGTTTGCCTTAAGGCCGGGGATGCGGCAGATGATTAGATCCAGCAAATCGTCAGCCGCCATATATACGCTCCATAACGATCTGGCGGTTATACTGCGCGTCGGTTCTCTTTTGATCATCACTTGTAAGTGTGATGATCCTGTCATACAGTTCCACAGCCGCCTCGAAATTCTCCAGCATATAAAAAGCCCGTGCCAGAACAAACATCGCATCAACGTCATTTCTGTAATTTAGCAGGCAAAGCTGCAGATGGGGAATAGCTTCCTCCGGTCTGTCGAGCTCAAACACGTAAAGCACCCCGATGCCGTAGCGCGGGCTAAGATAACGGCTGTTAAGTTCTATCGCGCGAAGATACGCCTCCTCCGCCATGGCGTAGTACTGTTCCCGCCCGGTGTTATCACTGCCGGGAAAAATGTGAACCGACTTGGCCATGACACCTGCGGAAATTCCTGTCGCATTATGAAGCGCGGGGTCAGCCGGGGTGTAATAAATCGCCCGCTCCAGGGCCTGCAGAGCTTCCCCGTGAAGTCCACTGTCCTGTAAACGAAGGGCGAGTATCTTCCAGTAAGAACCGGTTTTGGCGGCGTCCGCCACATGCTGTTCGATTCGCTTTTCGTATAACGCGATGTCCCTTCTGAGATCCTCAATAGTCACCGTGTTCTCTGCGGGAGGTTCCCCGGAAAGTATCCGGTTCGCCCAATCGGTCCTGTTCCTGTCACGTTCGCGCGTTAAGGCCCAGTATATAACAACGCAGACTATTACGAAAATCACAATGATAATTACCGCGTTTCTTTTGGTTTTTGCGTCCATCATTGTTCGCTCCAGCTTTTAAGTCTGGGAAGGTACTTCCGGTGGTTGTCGCGCAGCCTCGCGGAATCTATGTGGGTATATATCTGGGTTGTGGTAATTTCCGCGTGCCCCAAAAGCTCCTGTACCGAGCGGAGATCCGCGCCTCCGGCCAGAAGCTCGGTCGCGAAGGTATGCCTCAAAGTATGGAGTTTTGTACTCAGGCCAGCCTGAATCGCCAGTACGGAATAATTCTTCCATATTCCCTTGCGGGAAAGCCTCGCGCCGTTTCTGCTCACAAAAAGTGTTCTGGCGCTTTTATTCCTCAGCAGTTTCGGTCTCGCCTCGGATAAATAGCGCTTGAGCCAAAAAGCTGCGTCCGGCCCAAAAACCACAAGCCTCTCTTTGCGTCCCTTCCCTGTCACCCTGGCAAGGTTTTCGGAAAGAAAAAGATCCGCCGTCTTGAGCGAAACCGCTTCCGAGACCCGAAGGCCGGCCGAATAAATAAGCTCGTAAAGCGCCCTGTTTCGTATTCCCAGGGGCGATTCTGTGTTGATACCCGACAAGAGGCTGTCTACATCCTCCTTCCTGTGAACCTCCGGCAGCCGGTCCTCGCGGCGTGGAATCTGCAAAAGAGAGGCAAAATCATTCTGTCCCCTATCTTCATCCGCGAGAAAACGTGAGAAAGAACGCAAAGCGGAAATTGCTTTCGCTACCGATCTTGAGTCAATGCCGTTGACATTGCGCCTGTGAGACAGATAGCGCGTAACGTCGGAAACTCCGGCCGCCTCAACGGAAAGTTTTTCGCCCTCAAGCCATTCCAGAAACCGGCGTATCTCAAACCGGTAGGTTTCCGCGGTAAGAGGCGCCCGGCGTTCCAGCGCAATGAGACGCGAGTAATATCGCTCAAGAAGACTCTGATTATTCACGAGTTCCCTCAGATTGCGGCCTCACCGCCGAAAGAGAGAACCCTGCGATCCCTGATAACCGTAGGAACATCCAAATCCTCGCTGGAGTATTTGTAATCATCACGCACATCCCTGGGAGGAAGGAAGTCCGTAATAAGTCCGTCGCCGACAAAGGCGGCAAATTCCCTTTGGCTCATAATCTCGCCTTTCTGGGATTTTGGTTTCGCGGAATCGATGTTATGATACTTTATTCCATTGTTGAAGCCCGTCGCGATAACGGTAATCCTGATTCTGTCTTCCATTTTTGTGTCAAAATATAAACCGGCTTTAATTACGGCGTCTTTGTCCATATCGGCGGTGACACGCTTGATAACATCGTCGTATTCCACCATGGTCAGATCCAGGTTTCCCGCTACATAAATCAGCGCCCTGTTGGCGCCTTTTATCGAGGTATCCTCAAGAAGGGGATTGTCCAGCACATCTGAAACGGCGGCCTCCACGCGGTTTTCCCCGGCTCCGTAACCAATGGCCATCAACGCGTCCCCCTGATCTTTCATAACGGCAATCGCGTCGGCAAAGTCAATATTGATGAACCCCGTCTTGACGATGCAGTCCGAAATGCTCTCTACCCCCTGGCGGAGTATATCGTCAGCTTTGTGGAAAGCGTCGAGAATGCTGGTCTTGCGATCCACGTTATTAAGGAGCCTCTGGTTTGGAATAACGATAAGCGTGTCGACGAACTCTTTCATTTTGGCGATTCCCTTCTCGGCCAGTTCCATGCGGTAGCCTCTTTCAAATTCAAAGGGTTTGGTTACAACGCCAACGGTGAGGGCGCCCTGACTTTTGGCAATCTCCGCGATAACGGGAGCGGAACCGGTACCGGTTCCGCCGCCCATGCCTGCGGTAATAAAAACCATATCGGCGCCTTCAATGGCTTTCGCTATCTGTTCCCTGTCTTCCTGGGCGGCCTTTTCGCCTATTTCCGGTACTCCGCCGGCGCCCCTTCCCCCGGTAATCCTGGAACCGATCTGGAGTTTTACCTCCGCGTTATTGGCCTTCAAAGCCTGGACATCTGTGTTTACAGCAATGAATTTTACGCCGCGAATATCGCGTTCAATCATTCCGTTAACCGCGTTAGAGCCTCCTCCGCCCGCGCCGACAACAACGATGGATACCGGTTCCTCCGCTTTTACTGTTTCACTTAACACCTGAAAATTCATGATCCCCTCCCGAATCAAATATATTGGCCCGGCCGCTTAATCAAAACAATGTTTTTACAAGCAGCCGGATGTTTTTATATCCTCTCAAAAAAAATCATCCAGCCAGATTTTGAATTTCTCCCAAAATCTTTGGCCTCCGTTATCGCGGCTTTCCCCGCCGGACCCGGCTTCCGGTTTCTGTTCCCTGTCAAAACCTTCCAGCACCAAACCCACGGCGGTGGCAAAGGCGGGGCTGCGGTAATCTTCCACGAGCCCGCCCACAGGCAGCGGGTTGCCCACCCTTACCGGAAGCCTGAAAACCTGCGACGCCAGCTCCGCGGCCCCGAGGAGCTGCGCCCCGCCCCCTGTGATTACCACCCCCCCGCCCAAAGGCCGGGAAATGGAAAGTTTGTCAATTTTCTCTTTTACCAGCTTAAAGGTTTCTTCCATCCGTGGACGAATAATCGCGAGGATCTGCGATCTTGGTATGGCCTGGGGCGCACGTCCCCCCACTCCGGGAACGATAATTTCATCGTCCTCTTCAAGAAACGGTTCCCAGCAGCACCCCGAGTCAAGTTTGATTTTCTCTGCGGTTTCAAACGAGATATTCTTTATAATGGAAATATCGCTTGTTACCTGGGTGCCGCCCGCGGGAATTGTACTAATGGAATAAGGCGCGCCTTCGGAATAAACCAGCACATTCGTGGTCCCGCCTCCCAGGTCCACCAGCGCGGCTCCAAGCTCTTTTTCTTCCGGCGTTACCACCGCCCTGCCTGCCGCCAGGGTTTGCAGGATAAGATCCTTAACCCTGAAGCCCGCGCGGTTAACGCATTTTATAAGATTCTGCGCCCCGGTAGTGGAGCAGGTGATAATATGGACTTCGGCCTCGAGCCTTACGCCAATCATGTTAAGGGGGTTCTGGATGCCCTTCTGATTGTCAACAATATAACTTTGGGGAATCACCTCCAGAAGCCTGCGATCCATCGGTATCAAAACTGCCTGCGCCGCTTCCATCACCCGTTTTATGTCTTCGTGGCTTATCTCTCTGGTTTCCCGGTTTTTTCCCGTTACAGCCACCACTCCGCGGGAGTTTATTCCCTCGATATGGTTTCCGCCTATGCCGGTCCAGACATCCTGTATTTCCCTGCCGCTCATCATCTCGGCCGCTTCAATGGCCTGAGAAACCGATTTCAGCGTCGCCTCAATATTAACCACAACGCCTTTGCGTAATCCGGTTGAGTGGCAGGTTCCAACCCCGGTAATTTCAAGAGTACCGTTTTCGTTTAACTCTCCAATTACAGCGCAAACCTTGGTTGTTCCTATATCAAGACCAACTACAAATCCGTCGTTATTCAGGGGACGCCTCCTTCGGGACATAAGAAGCAATACCGGAACGGGCGTCAAAACTGTCTATCCCGCTTTCATCTGATAATAAATCAATGAACAAGAGATTATACTTAAGCCTGTCCTCATTCAGCTCAGAAAGCCTGACTTTTATTTGCCTGTGAATTGGATAAAGAATTAAATCAAAACTATCAAAAGATTTTTGGTTTATCCCTATCTCCGATATCATCCTCAGTAAATCGGGGTTGGAAACTTTTAGCCGTTCAATATCTTCAAGAAGCGGAAGATACATACCGGGAAGTCTTTCCCCGAGCCAGGGGGCGTTAATTTCAAGTCCGGATATTACCGGGATTAAACCCGAAAGGAATTCATTCTTTTTCGAGCCGGCGATCTGAAAGATTACCCCGTGACTGTCACACAGCACAGGGACGGTTCTGCCGTCGAGATTGATTAAAACGGAAGCAACGGGCTGCCTCTCCTGAATAATGATCTGCAGCCTGCCCGGTAAATGCTTGAAGACCCTTGCCGATTCAATCGAAACAATTCCCGAAAGGGCATTTTCCATCGCGTTGACATCGGCGGAAGCATAAGTCAAATTCGCGGAAAACCCCGCCCTGGCCAGAATCTCCTCTTTGGAAATATTTTCCGCGCCGATAATTTCAAGGCGTGAGAATGGCCTGAAGGGGCCGATTCCAAGAATCCAGATGAGCTCTCCGGCGAGAAATATTAACGTGGCGACAAGAAGCAATTTTAAAAATTTTCCGAACTTCGCGGGGTTCGCCTCAAGGGGAGACGGATACAGGTATTCTCCGGCCATTTAAACTTTCTCCTTCGGAAACCTTATAGAAGTTTCCGATGGAAAACCCGCGGGGGTTTCCGATGAGCGTCTGGAAATATTCACAATGAAACCGGCCATCATCATGGTGACCACAAGGGACGAACCGCCCGCCGAAAAAAACGGGAGGGGGATTCCCGTGGCGGGCAGCGCGCCGGCAACAACGGCAATATTCATCAGCGCCTGGGAAGTGATCATGGTGACAAGGCCCGCGCCAAAAAGCCGGTTAAACGCTTTCTCATTCCGCATGGACGCCATATACCCACGAACCGCGAAAACCCCGAAGAGAAGGCAGAACAGCATGACTCCAAGGAACCCCGCTTCTTCGGCATAAGCCGAAAAAACAAAGTCGGATTGTATTTCGGGGATACTCGCGATTTTGTCCGTACCCTGCCCCAGGCCCTTGCCCCAAAATCCACCTGAGCTTATGGCGTTGATTGAATTACCGACTTGATAGTTCGCTCCACTGGGATCAAAACCGGGATTCAGGAAGCTTATGATACGCATTAACCTGTGTTCTTCCTTAAAAATCAGGAAAGTGACAATGGGAACAAACATGGCAAAAGCGCCGGCCAAATACCGGAATCTTATTCCCGCGAGCCAAAACATGAAAAGAGCGTTAACTGCCATAAACGCCGCCGTGGAAAAATCATTCTGTCCAATAATCAAAATAAAAAACAATCCGCTGATAATTACCGGAGGTATAATTCCCCGGCTGAGGGAATCTATTTTTTCCTTATTTTTATCGAAAAGATGCGCCAGATATAAAGGGAGAACAAGCTTCACCAATTCGGACGGCTGAAAGGTAAAGCCTCCGTATCCTATCCAGCGGGCCGAACCGTTCCTCGTTACGCCGATGCCGGGTACAAAGGTGAGAACGCAAAGGATGACGGAAAAAAACACAAGCGGTTTTATTATTTTTCGAATCCACTCAAGATTAATGATCGAAGCCAAAAAAAAGAAAACGATCCCCAAAAGCCCAAGAGCTGCCTGTTTGGACAAAAAATAAAGACCGTTCTCGTATTGAGTCTGGGCAAAAACATAGGACGAAGAATACAGCGTAACAAGTCCCAGGCCCAGAAGAAGAAAAACACTGGCCGTAAAGAGATGATCCGTTCCCGAACGTTCTGTATTAATCAGCGTTCTCATACTCATAAACTTTACTGGATCTTCAGCGTGGATAGCGCGATGATCGCAAACAGCCCTCCAAGGATCCAGAAGCGAATTACAACTTTGCTTTCCGCCCAGCCGGACAATTCAAAATGATGATGAAGAGGCGCCATTTTGAACACCCTCTTCTTTCGCAG
>JGI24698J34947_10001834_pt1 | contig 11331 bp, 6 predicted proteins | sample TergutMp193P3_FD_34947 | JGI IMG/M metagenome (IMG submission 34947)
AAATAGGTCGAGAATGCCCGGCGCAGGTTGTTGTTGAAGTACTGGAGTTTTATGTGGGCCTCTTCGATCTGCTTTGCCTTGCTGCGGTAGAGGAGCATATTCAGGACGCCAAAAATCACCGATATCGGGACGACTATGAGCTGGAGGAGTTCCATTTTGCGCGCATCCTCACGCTGCAAGAAAATAAACTCGTCGCTGATGTCAACTCCCGCAACAGCGGATATTCTGCCCTCGCTGTCGTATACGGGGGCATGGGCTGAAAGAAGGCCTTCCCAGCCGGGGCTATAGTCGCCCAGGTCCGCTACGCTGATATTCCCGGCAAGCGCATTACGCTCGGCATCGTGGCTGATATCATTGAAGTCCCCCGGCCCGACCTGGGTAACCGGATCCGTATCATTGTCAACGATGTACTGAAGCCTGCCGTTACCGTAATCCCGCCAATAGTACGCATAGAAGACATTGTGATCCTCGCCAAACTTGAAAAGCCGTTCCCGTACCTCCTCATACTCAGGCCTGCCCATGTCTGCAACCGTGCGGAAAAGGTCAAGTTCCTCGGCGCTGACCAAATCCGCAAGCGCCGTTACCGCCGATGTCAGATGGTATTCGGTAACCTCGGAAATCGTCGTCCTGTAATTGTCCGTCTGCCGGTTTACCAGCTCGGAGATGAGCAAGGTCATAAGCGCGGAAACGAAAAACATCCCCAGCACCAGCCTGACCCCTACGGCTTTCGCGATATTGCCGATGCGGCTGGAATAGCTCGTTTTCGCGACTTCTGAGTCGTCGCGCTGGCGGCCGGTTTTGGTGAGTGTTTTGGAATAAGCGATTGCAAGGGTGGTTCCCAGGATCAGGACCGCCGCTATGTTAATGCCCGCGGCAACAAAGCCCTGGAGCGTTAATTTGCCAAACGGCTCGTGATACATAAAGAGATCCAGAATTCTGGCGATGAAAACATACGCCGCGATATTGGCGACGGCCTGGATGCCGTTAAACAGCAGCGCCTGCTTGACGCCAAATCCGCCGGCCTCTATTCTGAAAAATTTCCTGAAGGCGCCGACGACGAGGCCAAAAAAAGCGGAAGAGATCACCCAGCTCCACCACACACCACCAATGCCGCCCCAACTGATATCCACAAGGGCATGGCCGATGAAGCCGATTAAGAATCCCGCAATGGGCCCCAAAACCGCCGCAAAAACCGCGAGCAGGGGGATGCCCAGTTGGAGACTGGTATCGGGAACGCCGGTGGGTAAGGCTAAATACCTATTCAGCAGAAACATGAGAACCGCGCCCATACCGATGGCCGCCGTGTAATTTATCAATGTTTTTTTACTCACCATTTTTGTCCTTTTGAGAAAACGGCTTTATCGATTTATTATACACAAGGATAGGCGAAAGCACAATTAACGCCAGTGCCAAACCGGCACGGATAGTTCCGAAGAAAAGGGGTTGGGCCTTGTAAAATCCGGCAGCCAGTCGGAGCCTGTGATCAATTCCTGATAAAAACCGTCATCTATTCCGAATTCCTCCAGCATGGAAAGGGCGGTCTCGTACTCCTCTTCTGAAACATAACGGGAGGGTATGGCGGCTGCCCCGTCTTCACCGCGGTGGCTTTCTTTCCCGCCACCAGCCTGCACCGGCGTATACTGTGTCATGAGGGAAAGCAGGGCGCGACCCTTGCAGTTTTCCGCGAACCAGCGCAGTACCTTGCGGGTATTTTCCAAATAGCCGGGGATGACCAGATGGCGCATCATCACCCCGGAAAGCATGCTCTCACCCAAACGCAGTTCCCGGTGTTCCATCATCTTGAGGATCGCTGTGGAGGCGGCTTCGGGGTAATCCGGTGTGTTAAAAAACTTTTTTGCAAAAGTTGGATCAAGGGTTTTGAGATCCGGCAGATACACATCAACAATGCCCTTCAAAATCTCCAAAACCTCCACTCCATCATATCCGGATGAATTCCATAACACCGGTACCGAAAGCCCCTGTTTTCGCGCCTGTTTTAAACCCAGGGCAAGGGCTGGTGCCGCGTGGCTTCCGGTCACAATGTTAATGTTCTCCGCGCCTTTGTTTTGCAGCGACAGGCATATTTCCGCGAACTCATCACCGGAAACAGTGCGTCCTACCTGCCCTTGCGAGATTTGGTAATTCTGGCAAAAAGCGCAGCCCAGATTACAGCCTGAGACAAAGACAGTCCCGGAGCCTCCCTTTCCCGTAATTGGCGGCTCCTCCCCCCTGTGGATACCCGCGAAGGCGAGACGCAACGCCGCGGTTTCCCCACAGTAGCCGCGAAAGCCCGCCTCGCGATCAACGCCGCAGCGACGTGGACAGAGAAGGCAACAGTTGTAAAGCGACATTATCTGTTTCGTTCCTGAATGCTTTTTTTTAGGTTGTTGAGGGCCTCGTAAAATTCTTCGTCCTCGGGCGTGGATGCGACGCGGGGCGTTGTTGAAGGCGGTTCCTGTTTTTCTTGTACGGGTTCCGGTATTGGTTCCGCGGTTTCGTTATTTGCCGCTATTAAGGGTTTCTCCCCGTCTTCGGAAGGGAATGGCTCCCGGCTCAACCTGAAAGCTACGCCCCGGATGCTCAGTTCAGGATACCGCAGTTGCACCGCCGAAAGGAGTTTGCTTTGTTTTGTCTGAAGTATCTGAATCCACCCCGGATGGTCCGCTTCGATCAGGAGTACTCCGCGTTCCAGCTCTTTTATTCGGGAATGGACGGCGACTGCGGGTATGTCATCAAACCCGGCATCGTCGTCTTGCCCCGGTTGAGGCCAGACTTCTTTTGCGATTTGTACCCAGGAAGAGAACAGTCCCGAGGTTGCCCTTGCGGTTTCCACGAATTCCGGACCAAACCTATCCCGGAAAAGAGCCGAAATAATATCGCCTGCTTTTTTCATGTTCCTTTCCTGATTCAAATTAATTTTAATCGCCCGGAATCCATACAATAAACGATGGTGTCATACTTGCGGTATTTTTCATAGGGTTCCTCGGGGAGGAACGTATAGAAGGCCTGCTCGTATTCGGGCATGGACGAAAGAAACTTTTGCCTTTTCTCCCCGTCAAGTTCCAGGAGAACATCGTCCAGGAGCAGGACTGGTTTTTTTCCGGTTTTTTTTAAAAAGAAAAGGGCCTGTGCGATCCGGAGCAGAAGCGCCAGGAGCCGCCGCTGACCCGTGGAAGCCTTTACCGAAAACTCTTCGCCCTTTCGGGTAAAAAGATAGTGATCCCGGTGGGGCCCGGAGAGGGATACTCCGGCGGAAAAATCCGCCTCACGTTTTTCAGAGAGTTTGCCAAGGATTTGGTCGAGGTTCTCTTCTTTCCACGAAGGCTGGTATTTCACGCCGATGCCGACTATGCCGGATATTTCCCTGTAGAGGTTCTCGAAGACGAGGGTAAACTCTTCCGCTGTTTCACGGCGTTTGGCGCTTAACGCCATGCCGTAGAGGGCCAGTTGGGGATCGAGGGCGTCCAGCAGGGCGGTGGTTTCATCGTCAAGCCTGCTTTCGCCTAACGCACCCCTGCGTCCCCTGAACAGGGAATTCCGTGTTTTTAGCACATAACGGTATTTACGGAGATCGTCCAAGTACAGGGGATCCCAAAGGCTCCGGGTCTGGTCGAAAAACCAGCGCCTTCTTTCGGGAGTGCCTGCGACGAATTCCATGTCCTCATGGCAAAACACGATAGTCGGCGCAACCGAGAGGAGTTCCTTGCGGTCCTTGATTTTTTTCCCGTCCAAGCTGATCGCCTTCTCCCCGTTTTGGAGGGACACGTTTACATTGTTGTAAACGGACGAATCAAACGAAAGAAAGGCGGAGCAGTCCCTTTCGCCGGTTTGGATTAGTTCCTTGTCCTTGACCCTTCGAAAGGAGGACGCGTACGAACAAAAGTAAAGAGCTTCCAAGAAATTGGATTTTCCCTGCCCGTTTTCCCCGACAAGAAAAACATCTTTTCCCCGCAAGTCTGTTTCTTCGTTGGCGAGGTTACGAAAAGCTACCGTTTTGAGAGAGGCGAAACTCACGGCAAAACGCGATGACGCCTAATCCTGCTGCATGGGCACAACGATGTGTAAAAAGTCTTTTTCAGGGACCGGCTTGATGGTGATGGTCTTGTTGGGATCGTTAAAAAAGACAATGACCTCATCGCAGTCCATTACTTTTAGTGGCTCTTCAAGGTAACGATAGTTAAAAGCGATGGAGAGTTCCTCGCCGTCATACTTGCAGGGAATTTCTTCCTTTGCGTTGCCGATGTCGTTTTCTTCACTGTAAATGGAAACGGTTCCGGAAGAAAGCCCGAGGTAGATACGATGTGACCTTTGCTCAACAAAGAGGGATACCCCCTTGATGGCATCCAGCATTTTCAGGCGGTCAAACGAAAAAGAGTTGACCTGGTTCTCGGGAATGACCTTGCGGTAATTAGGAAACTGCCCTTCAATAAGCACTGACGAAAGTTTATAGGAACCAAACTGGACAAAGATAACTTTGTCCGTTATGGAGACCTTCGCCGTTCCCTCATCTCCGGCGCGTTTGGAAACGACGTTGAGTATCTTCGGGGGGATTATGATTCCGGAAAAATCATTGACTCCATCAGGGGAAGGTTTATCTATATAAGCAAGCCGCCGACCATCGGTGGCTACCATTATGAATTTATCCGCGGTTTTCTCAAAGTAGATCCCGTTCATAAAGTAGCGTGTTTCATCATCGGAGATGGCAAAGATCGTCTCATGGATCATCTCCTTGAAATCCCGTATTGGAATATCAAAAAAATCTATGCCGCCTGAGGTGAATTCGGGGAATTTGTCGGAAGCGATGCTCTTCAACTGAAAGTTGGCCTTCTTTGCTGCGGTCTTGATGTTTATCTTGTTGTCCACCTGCTCGAATTCCACTTCTCCGTCCGGGATGGAACTGAGTATCCCGTAAAGTTTATCGAGATAGACGGTGACACTTCCGGGTTCGGTAATATCGACCGGAACCTTGGTTTCAAAATTTACTTTTAAATCCGTAGCTTTTATCGTCAGGCTTCCGTCTTTTGCCTCAAAAAAGACATTCGAAAGTATCGAGATTGCGTTTTTAGAGGCTATTATCTCGTTGGCTATAGCCGTCTCTTTTAGCAAAACGCTCCGTTCACAGGTAAATTTCATTGTACCACCTCATCATATTGAATACTAATATAATATATATATATAAATAATAATAGTAGCAATAAAGGCAAGAATTTGTGGATAAAGTACGTAATTCTATATGAGATAGAGAATTGGGCACATAATAAGCCTTGGAAAAACAGGCGGGTTTTTTGTGTTTATTCACAGTTTCAACATCTCCTTAAAGATAGACAAAGTTTTCCACTTACTGATAACCGGTAAATAACCGTTTATCAGATGCTATTTGATGTTAGATTCTTTTATCATTCTTTTTAGTCTTTCAAGTGTGGAATACATATTAGTGTCGATACGGCTTTCTTCTTCAATTTTTTTATGTGAGTGGATGACCGTGGTATGATCCCGGTCTCCAAAAGCCTGCCCTATCTCGGTTAGTGAATACTCGGCTATTTCCCGGCAGAGATACATGGCTATTTGCCGCGGACGTACAATGCCGGCGCTTCTTTTTTTACCTTTCAGATCGTTTGGGGTAAGATGGTATTCTTCAGCCACTACCCGCTGAATGGTGTCTATTGATATGTTCCCCTGTTTAGGGTCGGCGAAAATGTCCTTCAACTGTTTTTGGGCAATTTCTATGGTAACCGGCTTGTCTACCAAATCTGCGTAGCCCATCATTTTGTTCAGGGCGCCTTCCATGTCTCGAACATTGGTAGAGATGTTTTTGATTATCAGTTCGATGATGTCATCGGAAATGACTATGTCTTTTTTTAACTCTATTTTCTTCAATTCCACTTTTTTCTTTAAAATAGCTATTAATTCTTCGTATTTCGGCAACTGAAGCTCTACGCTCTGGGCGCTTGTCAAACGGCTTTTAAGCCTGTCGGTCATCCATTTTAATTCAGTGATGGGTCTGTCGCAGGTAAAGACCATTTGTTTTTTCTTGTTGTGCAGGGCTTCGAAAGTGTAGAAAAGCTCGTTCTGGGTCAACGCGGCGTGAGCGCCAATGGTGTGGATATCGTCGATCAGGAGCGTATCTACGTTGCGGTATTTTTTGGCAAAAGCATCCTTGTTGCTTTGGCCCAAACCCGTGACCTCGACAAATTCATGCATGAAACCTTCGCCTGTGATATATATGATCTTCAGATCACTGTTTTGATGGATATGGTGGCCAATGGCCTGCATGAGATGGGTTTTTCCAAGGCCTGTCCCGCCGTATATAAGCAAGGGATTGTATATTTTGGAGTTTCCGGGGTTACGGGCTATAACTGAGGCGGCGTTATAGGCATAGCGGTTGATTTCCCCCACCACGTAGGTGTCAAAGGTGTACTCGGCCTGCAATGAGGGATGATTTCTCTTTTTTTCTTCGCCTGTAAGTGTGGGAGCGCCTGAAACGGTGTTTACCTGAGCCCTGCCTGACGCGATATTATCAGAATCACGGGTATTTTTGCTTGTTGGAGTGGTTTTTTCCTTTGCCAGTGACTGCGAAGGGGCGGTTTCTTTCCCCTTCTTCGGGACTTCCATGGAAATTGTGAGTTTTACGCCGGACAGCTCCCCAATTTTATCGACAAGTTGAGGTAAATACTTTGGTTTGAACATTTCCAAAAAGAAATTTGACGGCGCCAAGGCATAGATTACCGTCTCTTCCGCTCGCACATACCCTAATTTACCGAACCATCTATCAAATTCTTCCTCCCCAAGCTCATTTTTAAGCTGAGTGAGCGAGTCATCCCAAAATGTCTTGTAGTTCCATTCTCCCATAAACCGATCCCAGTAAGATTTCAACATGTTATCCACAGCTTAAAAAACAGCCGTTGGGTTTCTAAACTTCAAAAATCAGGCTTTTCGGATTTTCCTACCTTAAAACCTGAATAGTATTTTTCACTAACTCCTTATGCTATAAGTAATTAAGTGACAGTGCCCCTCCCCCCTTTTTTGGCGTTTTTTTCGATCTCCCGACAAAGGCTTGACCAAACAAAAATAACAAAGTTTTCCACAAGTTTTTCACATTCTGGCAACCACTATTCTTGTTTTTGCTGATTTCACTTTTACGTCATCCCAAAGTGATTGGCGCGAGGTATTATTTTAGCTCACCTTTACTTTTTATGCAAGGTTTTGGCTTGGTTTTTGGCTTTTTTCTATGGCTTTTAATATGACGGCTTTTCTACTCAATAAAGACCGCGGAATACCAATGCTGCTCGTCGTCTTCGGTTTTTAGGACCTCAATGGGCAGCCCGAAATGCCTTACGGTCTTGAAAAGGTCTACGCCGATACTGTGAAACGCCGGGCGCGCCTTTAGGGGATTGCGGCATTCTTTCGAAATCCCTTTGGCGCATTCTTTGCATAGGCCGCAGTCGCTTAAGGAGAAGGCGAAATAGTAGCCATCGAAGAAGCACATCCTTTCCATCGCGTATGAAACTTCCTGTGAAGTGTTCTTGTCTTTACAGCCGATGATTATTCCCCATTTGTAGTTTTGAAAAACTTCCCTGTATTCGTTCATGCTGAGGGGAGATTTTTGGTACGGGCAGGTGTGGAGCTTTCCGTAGTCGGTGCACCCGAACATACACTTCAAGATAACCCTGGAATCAAAAACGATGTCTTCTATCGAGAAACGGACGACGTTTTCCGCTCCCAGATCGAGGGCTTCTTTAACATAATCTTTCATTGTTTATCTCCTCAACGGCCTGTGTATATCCCTTCGGAAAGGTTGTATCCCGGCGGGTTCAAAGTTTCCCAGGAGGAAGGTTCAAGCATATCTTTGTCGATTCTTAGAAAAATCTGGGGTTCATAATCGGATACCGGCCGGAGGCTGTTCTGGACGTTTAGATACGCCGGATTGACGCTTGGGGCGCTGATGTCCGGGGAAGGGCGCATCCGGATCATGGTGTCGGGATTCCTGGTGAGTATGTCCCATGCCCGTTCGGAGTCGGAATAAAGCCCAAGGGCGCGGGAACGGAAACTGTTGTCCCCGGTGCGTTCCGAGAGCGCTTCCAGGGTTACCCCAAGGTTGTTCTGGGTTATCATAAGGCGCTCAGCAAGGTCAAGCTGTTCTTTGTTGTCAGTAGGCGAGATTGGGGGGAGCCGGTTCCGATCAGACTCAAGGATATCAAGCAGCCTGTCGTAATAGCCCTGTGCGGCGAAGTAATTACCGCGCAGATACGAAACATTACCCAGGGCGTAGAATATGCGGCGATTGGGCACCGTGTCACGGTAGGCAGTATAAAAGCGTTCAAGCGCGGATCCCCAATCACGGAGCTGGTAATGGGCGGCGCCCATGCGGTACTGAATTTCGGGGGGCGCCCAGCCGTTTTGCTCGCCGAGGGAGTAATAGTCCAGGGCGCTTTGCATATCCCCGTCTTTAACGAAGAATTCCAAATCGCCGAGGTCGGTGTAGAGTTTTCCGTATTCCGGGGCCGGCTTCAAAAGGCGCCTGGCAAGGGCGTTTTGGTACAGGTTGACGCCTTTCATGATGGTTTCCTCAGCCGGGAAAAATTCCTTTCTGCCGATTTGGATCTCCGCGTATCGCTGCAGGGCCTTGATATGATATCCAATACGCCTTGTGTTTTCTTCCTTCGCNTAGTCAAACGCCTGCAGCGCTACTTCAAGCGTATACGCCTCGTCNCTGAAATTATCAAGATAATTATAGTACCTGGCNAGGTGATAATAGGATTCAGGCAGGAACTCATTCTCGTTTATTGCCCTGAGAAGGTTCTGCCTGATTTCAACCAGTGTTCTNTTGTCTTTTATATAATCCAGGTAAACACTCGGCACTCCCCGTACTTCTTCNACCATTTTGTCCAGAAGATAACCGCTCATCTCCGCCAGGGTATCCGCCGTTATGCTTCTTCTTGTATCCGCGAAATAGTCTTTCGTGTTCAGCACGTATCCCAGGTTGTCGGTGCGGATGAAATATTTCAGCATCCCTTCCATAAGCGGATCCGTGCGGCCGTAACGCTCCATGAGTAAGGCGAAAGATTCCCTCGCGTCTTCATAGCGCTCAGGCTCATACTCACCCCATTCAAGGCTGTTATTCGCCAGGGCGAGAAGGGCGTCCCTGTCCAATGGATTATACACCAGGATATTGCGCCTGAGGATACTGTCCGCCGCCTCATAATCCCCGATATCTTTGGTTTTCATATCAGCGTATTCCAGAACTGCGGCTTTTTCCGGAATATTCTGTTTGTTTCTGTTTGCCGTGAAGTAAAGAAGCTCCCTGTATTTTTCATCCGCGAGGGTATACTGCCTTGCTTCCCTGAAAGCCCTTGCGTATGTATAAAACCATTGTTTTTTTGGCCGTATATTATAGGCTTCCAAAAATCGTTCATTTGCCCTGGTGTATTCGCCTTCATCAATTCGTTCAATCCCGAGCTTGTAGATTTGTTCGGCCCTGATTGGGGTATAAATATATTCCCAGACAAGATACCCCAAACAAAAAAGTACCCCGGCGATAAACATGAAGCGCCATAAAACGGGAAGGAAATTGTGTACAAAGATGTAGGCGAAACTGGACTGTTCTTCTTCAAGCGCTTCGCCGCTGCTCTTTTCGTAGCCTTTGGGAATGGAGATGTGCCGATCCAGAATCTTGCTCGCCAGTGCGGCGGTCTCCTCAACAGGTGCCCCGCCTATAAGAAGGCGTATCAGCTTGGACATCTGTGCCGGCGCAACCATCTGCTCGGCAATTAGTTCCTCGCAGGCGACCCTCAGATTAAGAGGATAGGACGAAAGCGTTGTCAGGAGTTTTTCAAGCTCTTCGGTGCTTAAATTGATTTCCTCTACTTCTTCTGCCTCAACCTTGCCAGGGATGCCGCTTATGGCTTCTTCGTCAACGTCGTCAAGACCGGGGATGGGGATATCGTCCAGGCGGTCCAGGCTGTCATCGAAACCGCCCCCGAAATCCTCTCCCGCCACGACACCGGGATCCAGGCTGAACGTATCAAAGGAATCCCCCGAAACTTCTTCCAGGCTTGCCTCGATACCATTGTCGGGGATATCAAAACTGTCTTCATCAACCGGCACGGCTTCTGTGAGGGTAGTTTCACCGGCTGTATCGCCTTCCAAATCCAAAGGTTCTTCCGGCATCGGAATATCAACGGACGGCTCGGCCCTGTTGCTTTCTTCGAAAGCGGCTTCTATTTCACCTGTATCCACAGACTCATCGAGATCCAAAGACAGATCATCCGGTAAGGCGGCGTTATCGTCTGATGTAGGGGTTTCTTCACTTTCTTCCGGAAATTCCGGGAAATCACCCAAATTGAAATCGTCGCCAATATCCGGGGCGGCGGTATCTTCGGAGGTTCCGGGGGAGATGCCCATATCGTCGAAATCAACAATGCTATCATCCAGATTGCCCATGTCGTCCGAATCGAGGCTTGGAAGCTCTTCCCCGCCGGTTCCCGTATCTTCAGATGTCGCAAAATCATCAGGTATGGAAATATCAAAAGGCGTATCGTCTGTGGTTTCTGTGGTTTCGGCTTCCGCAGAAACCGGGGTTTCTTCCTCCGCGGGTTCAGGGACAGGGACATCACCCAGGTCAAACCCGGTAAAATCATCCGTCCCCTGAGCCGAAACGTCCGTGTCTGAAACGCCGCCGTCAAGCGTATCGTCCGTGATGTCTTCCAATGAGCTGTCTTCCGCTACGGGAGAGCTGTCACCGGTTTCCAGTTCCTGCGCAAAGCCGTCCAATACATCCGAGGGGAGGTTGAAATCATCGCCGTCCGGGACAGTGCTATCCTGGGTTTGTAAATTCAGATCCGGTAAACCTTCGGTTTCAAAATCTTGTGTATGATCGATTTCCTCCGGGGGAGTTTCTTCCGTGATGAAATCATCGGGAAGCATATCGTTTATCTCGTCATCTTCTACATTTTCCGATTCCCTGTCGTCCATATCGCCCAGGATGTCATCGAGAAAACCGGTATCGGTTGTTGAATCGATTGATGGCCCGGTTGTTGGTTCGCCTGGCGGTTCGTTAAGATAGTCCGAGAAGTCTTCACCTGTTCCCGCTGTGGTTTCATCCGTGGCGGGCGCAGTTTCGCCTTCCGCGTCTGGGGGTTGACTGGTGATAATTTCTGGTTCATGATCAGGCAGGGTCAGGTCATCGTAAGGCATCCTTAATTCCGCAATCGTCTTGGGTTCATTTCCCAGGTTTTGGAACGAGGCTTTGAATTCCGCAAGCGCGTTTAAGGACGGCATATTAAGATAATGGTTTATCCGCCGATAATTGTAAAGAACAAAATGAAAGTGAAA
>JGI24698J34947_10001835_pt1 | contig 11319 bp, 8 predicted proteins | sample TergutMp193P3_FD_34947 | JGI IMG/M metagenome (IMG submission 34947)
TTTGGGGAGTGGAGGATTCGGGGTTCCAGTCGCGGACATCCTGTCCGCTCCTTCCACCCCCGCCTGCACGTTCCCGGCGCATCCCTGCGCCGATTATCTGGTTCAAGGCTTGCGCCTTGGCATTAAAACAGGAACGTTCCGGTTCGAATCCTCAAATTACGGGCTTTTTGTAAAAACCTCATAATTAAAAAAAGAGACCAGTATTTTTATATGTTTTTGGGGAGTGGAGGATTCGAACCTTCGTAGGCATAAGCCAACAGATTTACAGTCTGCTCCATTTGGCCGCTCTGGAAACTCCCCGTTTTATACCAGCTTAATGCACTAAACCAGTTTAAAAAAAAATAAAGGTTTTTGCAAGGGGTTTTTGTCAGTTTACGTTAATTATTCCTTCGGCGGCCCATGCGGTTATTACGGCGAGCCGTTTTGATATGGCCGAGTCCATAGAAATTCGGGACGCGAAAAGTTCGGGAATGTCCGCGCCGGCGATGCTGTAAATCAATATGCCTTCCTGAATAGGCTCAAAAAAAAGCTGGGCGATAAATCTTCCTTCCCTGATCACGGGAACAAAAAAATAGGTCAGGCTTTTAAAATTGGTAAGGGTGTAACGCAGGCCGTTTTGAATAAGGGACATTTCTCCCCGGTAATATGTGTTCCCGAAATTGGCGTCTTTTAATCTTAGGTAAACTGTCTCTGACCTTGGTAGTATTCTTGCCGGAGGGGGATCGGGAATTGCTGTGGTGCGCCTTTCGCTTAAAACACGGGTTGCTTCTTCAAAAAGAGGGACTTCCTGGTTTCTGGTATGCGAGTTGTACAGTCTTCCGCTTAATCCCCGGATATTTCCAAGGGCGTTATACACATCAAGAAGGCTTGCAAACCCGGGATTTCCCGGAATAATTATTATTGATTCTACAAGATAGCCGGGATTTCTGGTCAAAACATTATTCACTATCTGGGGATCAAGGCCGCAATTTCTGGAATTGCCGATAATTTGATATCCGTTTGTCCTTTGACTTGAACTGACATAGCCTTCAGACCCCATAGCCGCATTTCTTATGCTCTGGCTTATATTGGGGAAAATGTCGCTTAAAGCGCGAACCTGCGCGTTAATGCTGATAACACAGGACAGGTAAATTAAAACGATGGTTATTTTTTTTATCAATATGCGCCCCTGCCATGAATCACCGCGCCGAATGTTTTAAATATGACCCATAGATCCATCCATATAGACCAGCTTTGAATGTAGTAGGTATCGTAAGCTATCCGCTCCTTATATTCGGTGTCCGATCTTCCCGATACCTGCCAGAGACCGGTTAATCCCGGCTTTATTGAAAACGCATTTGCGAAACTCTCACCGTACATTTCCATCTCTGAATCGTCTATGACAGGCCGCGGCCCGACAAGCGACATTTCACCTTTTAATATATTGATGAGCTGAGGGAATTCATCAATGCTGGTTCTTCGTATAAAACGGCCAATCGCCGTAAGCCGCGGGTCTTTTTGAAGTTTGCGGTTTTTTTCCCATTCGTCTTTTATTTTTGGATCCGATTCCAAAAGAGCTTTTAACCGTTCCTCGGCGTCAATAACCATTGAGCGGAATTTGTAAAAGGTAAAGTGTTTTCCGTTTTTTCCAGGGCGTTCCTGCTTGAATAGCACAGGTCCCGGGGAAGTAATTTTTATCAACAGGGCGATTAGCAGAAGAAAAGGCAGTAAAATTATTCCCCCTATAACAACAATGATAATATCCATAAAACGCTTGATCATCAAATTCCAGGGCATTTTAAGCCTGTTGCCGGTTGCCAATCCCAGTATGCCGCCAAAGTCACGGACAGACGCCCATATATTAATGGCGCTGGAATAATTGGGAATAAAAGCGTTGTATCTGAAAGCTGAGACTGAATTGTTAAGAATGTGCTGCTGTTTTTGCTCGTCAATATCTGACATGGCGACCATTGCCATTCTTATTTTGTAGCGGCGGACAATTTCCGGTCCTATGGAAGTATCGTGAATTATCGGAACACCCCGATACTCGTCAATGTTATTGTGTTCATCGTCCAAAATGAGTACAGGTATATATCCTGTTTTACCGCCGCTGGAGAGGCTGTCTACAACAAGTTTTCCGGCGCTGCCCGATCCGTAAATAACTGCCGGAATGCCTACCAGCCGCGTCTTGATTAACACCCTGTATGTTACGCTTCTTGCGGTAAGTAAAATTGCGGTGGAAAAAATGAAACTGACAATAAGCGCTACAGTTATGGAATCGAGACTCCCTCTTTCTATATAACGGGATAAAATGATTCCGCCGTGGACCAAAAAAGAGCCGATGCTGAAACGTTTTAATTCTTCGGCAGGGGCCAAGGACACCCCCGGATACAGGTTAAAAATCTGGAAAATCAGTATATAAACCGGCAGATAGGGCCAATAGGTTATAAAGGACCTGGTGTTGATAATTCCCTTTTCACCCATGAGTCCCCAGCCGTATATTTTTACACAAAAAAAACCCCAGCCGATGGCCAGCATGACAGCCAGCAGATCCGACAAAACGAAAGCAGTCGTCGTAAGGGCGGAACTTGTGCGGTGGAAACGCGTCCGGTACCATACGTCAAATTCGGATAAGGTCATATACATAAGGTATTACATTCGCCTGCTATATGCAAGAGTCCGCCAGAGCCTGAAATACAGGGGTTTCACCCAAAAATGACGCTGATTACTGCTTCATGGACGCCTCAAGATTCCTGAAGTATGCTATGGTTTCCCTCAATCCGTCTTCCAAATTTACTTTTGGCTCCCACAACAATTCATTTTTGGCAAGGGTAATATCGGGCTTTCTTTGTTTTGGATCATCCTGCGGTAAGGGGAGATACCGGATTTTTGATTTGCTTTTGACCAGGGAAATAATGGTTTCCGCCAATTCCATGATTGTAAATTCACAAGGGTTACCTATATTCACCGGTCCGGTAAAATCAGGCCGTGAATTCATCATCAAAATGACTGCGTCAATAAGATCGTCAATATAGCAGAATGATCTTGTTTGAGTTCCGTCTCCGTATATAGTAATATCGTTTCCGCCAAGAGCCTGCATTATAAAATTACTGACGACCCTGCCGTCATTGGGATGCATATACGGACCGTAGGTATTAAATATGCGGATAACTTTTATTTCAACATGATTCTGGCGGTAATAATCAAAAAAAAGAGTTTCCGCGCATCGTTTGCCTTCGTCGTAACATGAACGAACGCCGATGGGGTTTACATTCCCCCAGTATGATTCAACCTGCGGATGTACCGACGGGTCGCCGTATATTTCACTGGTAGAAGCCTGGAGGATTCGCGCCTTGATTCGTTTCGCAAGCCCCAGCATATTGATAGCGCCGTGTACGCTTGTTTTCGTTGTCTGCACCGGATCGTGTTGATAGTGCGGAGGGCTTGCGGGACAGGCAAGGTTATATATCTGATCAATTTCCGCATAATACGGAAAAGTAACATCATGCCTGATAAGTTCAAAGTAAGGGTTGCCGATAAGATCCTCAATATTGCGTTTTTGACCGGTAAAAAAATTATCAAGGCAAATCACGTCATATTTTTCCTTTACCAGTCGTTTGCAGAGATTACTGCCTATGAAACCCGCTCCGCCCGTAACAAGCGCGCGCGTGTTAAGAGCGTAGGAATGTTTTTTTGTATCCATCAGATTATCCTTTTAGTATTTTTTATTTTTTTCCCATTCCCACGCTGTTTTGATAATATCATATATATCATACCGGGGAGTGAAATCAGGCATATCTTTTTTATAATTACTGGATGCCGTTAAAAACGGCGGGTCGCCCGGCCTTCGCTCTGTTACTGTTACCGGAACCTTCATTCCGGTTATTTCTTCACATAACGATATTATTTCCCTGACAGAAAAGCCAACTCCGTTTCCAAGATTGATATATTTGCTTTCCTTTCCGGAAAACAGCATTTCCAGGGATATTCTGTGCGCCGCCGCCAAATCACATACATGAATATAGTCGCGTACGCAGGTACCGTCAGGAGTGTCGTAATCAGTTCCGAAAATGGCGATAGATTTATTTTCCCCTGTTAAGGTTTTAAGGACAAGCGGTATCAGATGCGTTTCTGTTTTGTGGCTTTCCCCGATACTGCCGTCAGGATGAGCCCCCGCGGCGTTAAAATATCGAAATATCATATATTTCAATCCATACGCTTTATTGTAATCGGCAATAATTTTTTCCACCATAAGTTTAGATGAGCCATAGGGACTAATTGGATTTTGCGGGTGATTTTCGTCTATAGGCGTATATTGCGGAATTCCATAAGTCGTACATGACGAAGAAAAGATAATATTTTTAACATTGTGTTTCAGCATTGACGATAAAAGATTGATAGTAGCCGCTACGTTATTTTTATAGTATTTTTCAGGATTAACGACCGATTCGCCGACATACGCGTAAGCCGCAAAATGCATCACCGCGTCTATTTTATTTTTTTCAAATACCTTATCCAGCGCCTTACTGTCATTTATATCTCCGTGAATAAAATCATCAGCGCTTATCTGAAGCGGCGTTACCGCTTCTCTGTGGCCTTCGGATAAATTATCATAAACAATAACATGATAATTTTGTCCGCAGAGATCTTTTACTACATGAGAGCCTATATATCCGGCTCCGCCGACAACTAAAATATTGGGCATGCTCCTACCTATATCCGCTTTTTTTCTTCAATGATTTTTTGCATCCGTCCGATGAAAGCGGTTTTGGAAAATTGCTGTACATGATCTTTAAACAACTGACGGTATGCAAATGTTACCCCGCCGCTCTCAAAACGCTCCATTGCTTCGATCAGGGATTCAGGCGTCTGTTCGTCAAAAAACAGGCCGGTAACGTTTTCTTTAACAGTTTCAAGAGCGCCGCCGTCACGGTATGCGATAACAGGGCAGCCTGCACAGGCGGCTTCTACCGGAATTATCCCGAAGTCTTCAATGCCGGGGAAGAGCAGGGCTTTTGCGGAAGCGTAAAGCCCGCAGATTTCTTCATCGCTGACTCTGCCCAAAAAAGTGACGAGTCCTGTTTTTTTGTATTTTTTACGGGTCTTCTTATCCGCTCCCGCACCCGCGACAATCAGCTTTCTTCCCGATTGAATGCAGGCTTCAATGGCAATATCCGCCCGTTTGTAGCCGGTAAGCTGACCAAAAAACAGGTAATAATCAGCCGACCTGCGTTCGACGCGGATAAATTTTTCAATGTTTACAGGCGGAGGAACGACGATTGCTTCCCGGTTGTAACAGCGTCTGATACGTTTCGCGACATAGCCGGAGTTGGCGATGAAACGGTCAACCAGATTGGCTGAAACCGCGTCTTTCAGGCGCAGGCCAGGGATTAGCCGCTTCATAAAAAGACGGACAAAAGGATTTGTATTGCGGAAATATTCGTGGTACATGTCCCAGAGGTAGCGCATGGGGCTGTGGCAGTAGCAGATATGATATGCGTTGGGAGCGGGAACGATGCCCTTTGCCGGGCCGGATTCGCTTGAGATTACAAGATCGTAATCCTGCAAATTAAAATCCAAAAGAGCGTCCGGCATCAAGGGCATATAAAGCCGGTAGAGTTTTTTCGCGAAAGGCAGGCGGTTAATGCGTGAGGTGAAAACGCGCCTGTTTTTTATAATATCTGATACAGCGTTTGGCTTGAAAACATGGGTGTAAATGTCAGCCTGCGGGAACATTTCAAGCAGGGCCTCAATTACTTTTTCCCCGCCGCGCATGTTTACAAGCCAATAGTGGATGATTGCGGTTTTCATTTCTTGACAGCTTTCCAGTTTTCCGGATTAAAAATATTGTCTTTTACAAAGAGCCATTGATCGTTTGAAATAACAAATTGCAAAGTACCCGCCGTGGTAACCATAACGCCATTTTCCTTTTTGCTTTCTATCGGATTTCCTGAAAACGGATTTACAGGATTTTCTATCAAGCCATTCATGGCAAGTAAGGGAGCATCGCCGTGAGTCATAAATGTGTTATCTGTAACAAGGTTTCCTGCCGCCCCGAAATCCTTTACAAGCAAAAGCGCGTGAAAAGCCGAAAGCCAAGCCCCGCCGGGAAGCCGCATATTACCCTCATAGTTGCTGTCTACGCTGCGCCCGTGATCAGATACGATAATAATGCGCGTGTTATCGTATACTCCCTGTTCCTGAAGAAATTTCAGCCAGTTTCCTATTAACAGAAGGGAAGCCATGTTAACATGATAATAGGAAGCTTCGTCTCCAAAAAGATTATTGCCGTAATCCGTAACTTCCATTGCAGGAACATAATCGGGATACTGAAGCATTACAGAGTCATGGGGCAGTTCATTAATTATTGAAGTGTATGTATTGACTGTATCGTCAGAAATTTCAGTTATCATGGGAAAGAAGTCCAGGGTAGAGTAACTGTCCAGTGTTTCCAGTGTAAGCTGGTTATTGGAAACATTTCCTCCCGGTTTAAGCCATCCGGCCTTGTCATAAATAAATACTCTGAATGCCGGCGGGGCAATCTTTAGAAATGAAAAACGAATTAAAAGTTCCTTTAATAATTCAGGGACAGATAATATTTTCAGATCGGGATGTGATCGCAGCCAGATACCGGTATAATTCCCGTGAATATTCCTGGCTGATATTTCAGGATAGGGAGCAAAAACGCTTAAATCAGGTTTCAGGCTATAATTGGCAAAGACAGGATCCGTTACGGTAACAAGGTAATTTTCTTTTAAAAAAATACGCGGCATCATCAAAAGAGCTTCATTGTGTTTTCCCATTGCATAGGAACGATTTTTTTGAATATTCGCAGGTTCATATTCATAACCGCCAAAAATCAGCGGGGCGCCCATGCGCGTATGGCTTCCAAAACTGACGCAATTGGGATAATAAACAAAGCCTGAAAAATCCTGAAGGAGTTCCGGTTTTTCATTGAAAATATACGGAAGATAGCCGGAAATGGCGGAATCCAGCATAAATACAATTACATTTTTTCCGTTCCGGGAAAAATTGTAAACAGGTTCAGGCCTGTCAGCAAGGACAATATCCGCAGAGGATTTTATAATAGTTTCATAATTTTTAAAATCCCTGTTTATTTTGTAAAAGTTAAAAATACTGAAAAATAAAAGAGCTGTAAAGATAATTAGCTGAAAAGAATGAAAAATGATTCTTCGTTTAGTCAGGAGAAGCAATGTAAAAAATATCAGGATGAAAAAGGTGATAATGCCGCTTGTTATAATACCGGAATAATTTGATTCAAAAGTATCAGGAGTGGAAAATCTGAGAGTAGTTGTTATAAAGCCGAAATTTCCCGGAAAGAGAAAAGTATTGACAAGCGCCGTTACGCAAATTAACGAAAGAATCAGGGAAAGCGCGAGTTTGATCTTTTTGGAAAAAAGAAAATAGATACACAGAGGCCAAAAAAGAAAAATCCCCATTGCCTGAATAGAAACCGTAAAGATAAAGGGCAGGGGAGTGGTATATGAATCAAGAAAAGAAAATTCCTGCACGGAAGACGCTATAAGCGCTCCGGGGATAACAAGACCGCAAAGTACAAATAAAATCAGGGCAGAAAGAATGTATGTACTGTTGACCGAAAGGGAACTTTGTTCAATATTGAATATTTTTGCGGCTTTGCCGGCAATAAAACGGAATAATCTGATAAAGAGAGGAACAAAGAAAATCAGCGAACAGAAACCGGCAATAAAAAGACGCTTTGGAGAAAAACCCACGGGGATAAAACGGATAATGATAAATAAAACGCAAAGGCATAAGGTTACATAAACTATTTTTAATCTGTGTCTTGTTTTTATTAAAATATTTTTTATCAGGGAAAAAACATTGTTCATTGTCCAGTAAAGAACAAGACCCGCCGGAGAATTGTACAATAGGACAAGGAATATTAAAGCCATGCCGTAAATTTGAATTTTATCCCTGGCAGGAAATCCTTTTGTATAAATCGCAGCCGATGCGCAGTTTATTGCCGTCATCAGAATGGGAAGTAAATTTATATTGAATCCCCTGAAAGAAAAAAAGCTGTCAGGAAATCCCAAATCTTTAATAAATAAAAAAGACGTTCCCTTGATATAATCAAGATTGGAAAGATAGTAATAGGCGGCCAGAAAAAAAGGAACCTGTATTAAAATCCATAGAGAATTTCTAAGGGCATAAACAGGATGGTAATGGTTCTGTCTGTAATAAGCGGATAAAATCATATACTGTTCATCGCCTTTAAAGACAGATTTTATTTTATCAATTTTTGGTTTTAATTTCTTTTGCAGATCCCTTTCGGTCTGCTGCCACTTTTCAGCAATAAAATAAAGCGGCATGGTGCAGATGGTAACAACAGCGCTTACGCCGATAATGGCTAACACTTTGTCACGGAAAATCCGGTAAATAATGACAAATGTTATCTCAATAATTTGTACAAGGGGAAAAATAAAAATATTATAAAGAAAATCGCTCATTATTCTGTTATCCCTGTCATAAAATTAAACGTACGTTTTCCCGCTTCACCCTGATATTGCCAGGCTGTTTCGCGGGCTTCTTTACGGGCGTTTGCAAGAGATTCACTGTCCTTTGCGCTTTCTATTATTTTGGTAATCCCTGAAAAATCATTTTCCCTCAGTTCAATGCCGGCCTGTTTAAGAATTTTAAACTGCCACAATTCATGATCGATATCGTCCGCATCGTAAGGGCGTATGTCAAAATCGTGATTTGCATATAATACCGGCTTATCACGGAGGAACATATAATCAAAAATAATGCCGGAAAAATCGGATATCATAATATCGGCCTTACTGAGGGAATAAATATTTTCCCGTTCAAAATCCCATGTAAAATTGCCGCAGTCTTTATATTTTGTTTGAAGTCTTTCAAGCATCGGTCTTTCCGACTTTTTTGACTGTGGATGGGGACGGATAATAACGCGCCAGCTGGATGAGGCCAGAGGATCGAGTAATTTTTCTCCGTAACGTGACAATAACGCCGATGGGCCCCATGAAGGGGAAACGAGGACTGTAAAAACATGTTCGTTTTCCGGAGGTATTTGTTTTATTTTTTGTGAATATACATCAAGGTATGAACACCCGACCGTAACAAGCTTCTTTTCCGGCAATCCTCGGAGTTTTTCAAGAAAGCGTATATCGGCGCCCTGATAGTCGCCTGTTAAAAGCACGGAATCAAAATAATCGAGACCGAATAGACGGTAAGTGGTAACATCGGTAGGGCCGTGATTTACGTGAGAATAATGCTTGACTGTTTTTGATCGTTTTAACTGGTATACATCAAGACCAGGCGTGGTCATAAGCACAATTTCCGCCGATAAAAAATTGAGATATGCAAAAGCCTTGTTTCCTTCACCTATAAACTCCGGTTTGATATATGTCCATTCAGTTTCAAATACCGGATCGTCAGGCGCTGATGTCAGATAACGCAGTTCAACTTTATTTATCTCAAATTCCTCAACGACAGGTTTGAATAAATCCCAGTACTGTTTGCCCTCATTGTAAATAACATACTTAAAGGCGTAGCTTTTACCTGAAAAAGAAGCTCTGCTGCCGGGAAAACCGAATTTGAATTTTAAAACAAGAGCGCGAAACAAGAAATAAATAGTAGCCGCAGCGCCAATCAGGATTGAAAATAACGCGCTTCCTGTTCCGGGATCTATATACAGCGGAAAAGTCATGTTACGCCATTACCTGCTCTGCCTTTTAATTCCTTCAAAAAACTGAAAATAATTATCAGCATTATTATCGCAAGGGGAAAAGCGGCGATGATTGATACAGTTTGGAGCATGGTCAAAGTGCTTTCCGACCAGATAAGGGCGATAGGCAGGATGATAAAAACTCCCGCCCAAAATGCCCTTAACCTTCTGCTCGGATATTCATCGGGCTTTATTGATTTTTGGCAGAAACCGGCGACTACCAAAGTGATAGCGTCAAATGTACTTGCGTAAAAAGCGAGCATTGCAACAACAAGAATAAAAAAGGCAATATTGTGTCCCGGCAGTTGTTCAAACAGGCGCAGGATTACTTCTGACGGCGCAACGCCGTCGTTAAGCATTGCCGCGGCGTCAACCTTTCCGGTTACCTGTTGGTACAGTCCGAAGTTGCCAAAGACAATAAACGAAGTAAAAGTGCCTGCTATGCCGTAAAAGTAAGCGCCGCTTATCATTTGACGGATTGTCCGTCCTTCACTTATCTTCGCGATAAAGAAAGGAGTTGCGACAAACCACGCAATCCAGTATGCCCAGTAAAAAATTGTCCATTGCTGCGGGAAACCGGAAACACCGTCTCCCGTTAGCCGAAGAGGATCTGTCCATGTCGACATGCCGATAAAATTTTGTACCATGTTTCCAATTCCCGATACGCCGCTCTCGATAATAAACCTGCTTGGACCAAGGAAAAAAACATAAGCCAGCAATGTTGTAAAGACTGCAACGCAGGCGAGCGCAAGATATGAAATCGCCTTCATGCCGAAAAGTACAGCTAAGGTAAATATGGCGCCGTTCACCAGTAAAAGCGCGATGGTAATGCTTTTATCAGCCGACATTCCAAGCAATTTGTTTAAGGCGTTTGTCATCAGCGGAGTAGCGAGGGCAAAAGTAGTCGCGGTTCCGCCCAGAAAACCGACAACTGAAACTATATCGATTAATTTGCCCAAACCTTTGTCTAATTTTTCTTTCAGAATTGGCCGGCAGGCTTCCGACAGTGTCTGCCGCTGGCTTTTTCTTACATAAAACATATAAGCATACGCCGCTGCGGGTAAAATATAGAACGCCCAGGGTATCGGTCCCCAATGGAACAGCGGATAGGTTGAAGCGATTTGCTGCTGCTGTGTAAGAGACAGGCTTTCCGCGCCTGTAGGATTTGACGAATAATAATAACCCCATTCAATCAATGACCAGTAAAGAATATCGGCGGCCATTGTCGAGGTGAATATCATGGAACCCCATTTGAATCCCGAATACTTGGGTTTTTCAAGGCTGCCAAGTTTTATGTTTCCGTGTTTTGAAGCGGCAATGAATATACTGCATAGAAGAACAAAAAGCCCCGCCAAAATGTAGAATACCCCGATCCTGTTAACAAAAAAGTTGTTAAGTTCGCCGATAATGAACTGCGCCCTTTGCGGAAACAGGAAAATCATAACCGCCAGAAAAGCAATGATGAACAAGGGAAACAGTAGAATAGAGATGTCCGTCGTCTTTTCTTTCATTTTAAAAATACCTCCAAAAATATTTATCAACCCTATTCAAAGGGAATGTTCCATTGGTATCTGTATTCTTTTATGATTAAATAGAATATATTAAGGGGGGGG
>JGI24698J34947_10001836_pt1 | contig 11319 bp, 7 predicted proteins | sample TergutMp193P3_FD_34947 | JGI IMG/M metagenome (IMG submission 34947)
AAATCGACAAGCAGCGCCCGTTTCATGTTCGCCACGGCGAGATCAAGCCACAGGGGGGTCTCGACCAGATCGTACTGGGCAGTTTCAAATTCCGCGCCCTGAAAAACCGGAATGGCTACGCCGGCTATATTCCCCTCGCCCGCCGTGATCGACGTTATGCGCAATATGTCCGGGGTAAACACCCCTTCTTCGCCGAATATGCCTATCCACTTTTTAAAAGCCGCGTCGAGTTTTTCTTTTTCCTCGTGGAGTTCGTTCACCCGTATCTCGACGGCGCGAATCTCCGCCTGCAGCTGCTGCTTTTTCAGCATCAGCGTAGGAAGGTAGCGCTGAAACATCTTGAGGCTGTCTTTCTGCTTTTTCTGCTCATTCTTGGTGAGCTTTAGCTTTGCCATCTGCTCAGGTTCCTGTTATTTGGGCCAGAACTCGTTGATCAGTTCGGAGCGGAGCCCGGTCTCGTCTCTGGTGAAACAGCTTGCCAGTATTTCCCAGCCCAAATCCAGGGCATTCTCAAGGGAAATGTTTACCGACAGATCCATCATCTCTTTTTCAAAACGCCCGCCGTAGTTCAGCAGCTTGGCGTCCCACGCGCTCATGGTAAAGCCCATTGATTTCTTTTCCAGCGTATCCTTGTACGCCGAATAGAGCTTGATCATGCCGTCCATTAAGGCGCGGTGATCCTTGCGGGTCTTGCCGTTTACCTGCTGTTTGAGCCGCGACAGGGAGCCGAACGGCTCGATGCGGCCGCCCCGAAGGTAATACTGGCCCTCGGTGATGTACCCGGTGTTGTCCGGCACCGGGTGGGTAACGTCGTCGCCGGGCATGGTCGTAACGCCCAGTACGGTGATGGAACCGGCTGTTTCAAAGTCAACGGCTTTCTCGTAACGGGACGCAAGCTGGCTGTACAGGTCGCCGGGATACCCCCGGTTACTGGGAACCTGCTCCTGGGAAATGGCGATTTCCTTCATCGCGTCCGCAAAACTCGTCATGTCGGTGAGGAGCACCAGCACGTCCTTGTTCTTCAGGGCAAACTGCTCGGCGACCGCCAGGGAAATGTCCGGTATCATGAGACATTCGACCGTGGGGTCGGCGGCNGTGTGGATAAACATGACGGTCTTNGAAAGGGAGCCGCCCTGCTCAAGCGTNTCCTTGAAGAANAGGTAGTCGTCAAACTTGAGGCCCATGCCGCCGAGTACGATCACGTCAACTTCCGCCTGCATGGCGATGCGGGCCAGAAGCTGGTTGTACGGCTCACCTGAAATGGAGAAAATCGGCAGCTTCTGGGAAACTACCAGTGTATTGAACAGGTCGATCATGGGGATGCCGGTGCGTATCATGCGCTGGGGGATGATGCGCTGGCTGGGATTAACCGAAGGCCCGCCGATGGGGACCAGGTTTTCCGTCAGGGATGGCCCGTTATCGCGCGGACCGCCGGAACCGGTAAACACCCGCCCCAGTAAATTATCCGAAAACGAGACCTGCATGGGATGACCCAGGAATTCTATGGTGTCGCCGGTGGAAATTCCCCGGCCCCCGGCAAATACCTGCAAGGACACCAGATCGCCGGCCAGGCGGTTTACCTCGGCCAGTGACGTACCAAAACCCGTTTCAATTTTTGCCAAATCCCCGTACCGCACTCCTTCGGCGCGGACCGTAATAACGTTGCCGGTTATTGACTCTATCTTGCTGTAAATCTTTTTCATCGGTTATTTCCCTCTTTCTTTATTTACCGTTCATCCCGGCTCAGCCGGCAATGAGTTTTTCCGCTGCCGTATCCAGGCCGCCCGATTTTTCGGAGACCATATTGAGTAATTCGCGTTCAAACGCTTTGAACTCGTTGCTCTGCCAGGCCGCGTAATTGTAGTCAATAAACTTCTGGCGGAGACCGTTAAACCATATACGGGCTTCTTCCTTGTCATTGAAGTTAAAACTGCTTCCCAAAATGCGGAGTATGAGATCAAAGACATGGCGCTGGCGTTCGGGGCTTGTCGCCTCATCCACCTTGTCAAAGGAGTTTTGCTGCATATACACNGCGTCAAGGAAGAACTGTTTAAGGTAGATGATGAAATCTTCCCGGCTGGTTCCTTCNTCGCCGACAACCTTCATCATCTGCTCGACTTCGGTACCCCTCGAAAGGAAGCCCATGGCATAGCCGACCTTTTCCTGAGTGATGATCCCCTTATACTTTGACCAGGAATCCAGGGGATGTATCGCCGGGTATTTGCGGGCGTCGGAACGCTCGCGGGAAAGGCCGTGGAAGGCCCCCACTACCTTGAGGGTTGCCTGCGTAACCGGCTCTTCAAAGTTGCCACCCGCCGGGCTGACCGTGCCGCCTATGGTGACCGATCCCATTGACCCGTCCTTGAGCCGCACCAGGCCGGCGCGCTCGTAGAAACCCGCAATGGTTGATTCCAAGTATGCGGGGAACGCTTCCTCGCCGGGGATTTCTTCCAGNCGGCCNGACATTTCNCGNAAGGCCTGNGCCCAGCGGCTGGTNGAGTCCGCCAGCANCAGCACGTGCAGNCCCATCTGGCGGTAGTATTCGCCCANGGTGACCGCCGTGTACAGCGAGGCTTCGCGGGCCGCAACGGGCATTGAAGACGTATTACAAATGATGATGGTTCGTTCCATCAGGGATTTGCCGGTTTTGGGGTCAGTGAGTTCGGGGAACTCTTTGAGGATTTCGACAACCTCGCCGGCGCGCTCGCCGCAGGCCGCGACAATTACAATGTCAACGTCGGCGTGCTGGCTCGTGGTTTGCTGGAGCACGGTTTTTCCCGCGCCGAAGGGACCCGGCACACAGTAGGTGCCGCCCCTGGCAACGGGGAAGAAGGTGTCAATGAGGCGCACCTGGGTTACCATAGGATCAACGGGCCGGTAGCGTTCTTCATAGCAGTTGATGGCGCGCTTGACCGGCCAGTGGAACGAGAGGCCGACATTGAATTCCGCCCCCTTGTCGTCTGCCAGTACCGCAATGGTATCGCGAACCGTGTACTCGCCCGCCGGCTTTACGGATCTAACCGTATAGGTCTTATACATATTAAACGGCACCATGATCCGGTGGGTAAAGACCCCTTCGGGAACCGTGCCGATGGTATCGGCGCGGTTAACGGTATCCCCGGCCTTGGCTATTGGGGTAAACGCCCATTTTCTATCAGCCGGCAGCGGCTCAAGGTAGACCCCGCGCTCAAGGAAGAAGCCGCACTTCTGCGCGAGCTGGGGCAGTGGGTTTTGCAGGCCGTCATAAATCTGGGTGAGCAGACCGGGGCCCAGTTCAATGGCAAGCATGTCCCCGGAAAATTCAACGGTATCCCCGATGACAATGCCCTTAGTCATTTCAAAAACTTGGAGGCTGCAGGTATTGCCCCTGATGCGTATAACTTCGCTCTTGAGTTTTTTCCCTTCGGTTTGAATATACGCCACTTCGTTCATCATCACCTGTCCGTCAAATTCAACGGCCACCATGTTACCGTTTACTGCGGCGACTTTTCCTTTGGTTTCTTTCATTATCTATCCTCTTTCAGCCTTTGAGTTATATTCGTGTAATATGGAATCATAGCGTTCCCGGTACGCGGCAACGCCCTTTTCGGCATTAAAACATTGCCGCCTTTCCAGCAGATGGAGTTTCATCAGATAGGCGTAAATATTGTTTACGCCGAAGCTGTCAATGCCCAGCATCGCGTCCAAGGCCCCCCAGCGGGCACGATCTATAAACATGGCCGCCTCAAGGGGATCGTCCATGTCAAACGCCGCCTTTGCCACCGCTTCGGCACGGGGCACGTCGTGGGGAGGATCCCCGGGCGAAGGCCGCCTGAGCTTGGCCGCGCGGTGATACGCGAGGTTGAGTATCAGCGTCCGCTCGCGGGCCATCAGCAGATCGATAAATTCTGAGCCGGTGGTCTGCGTTGTCATGACAACCACTTCGGGATCATAGTAGCAGTATTGCAGCAGCGCGGCATCTGCGGGTTCCAGCAAACTGTGGCATAAATCGAGGAATTCCACCGAAGAAAGCGGCGGCGCGTCCTCATACGTAACAGAAGGCAGACTCGCTACAAAATAGTAATAGTACCGGTTTTGCAAACTCAATTCCCCTTTGCCGCGCCCGCAAGTATTTCCGCCAGCGCGGGATTAAGGTACGCGCACAGCAGGTTGACCACCGCTTCGGCGGAAAAATCGTAGAACGCGGAACCGTCTTTCTCGACTATGTGGAAGCCGCAGTCGAGTTTTTTAACCGGCTTGATTTCCACCCCGCCCTTGAGGGCGGACGCGAGTTTCGCCCTGAACGCGCTGTCGAGTTTTGCCGCGTCCGCTTCGGAAAGCAGCACGGTAAGGGAATCGGTGTTTTTCCCTGCCCAGTTTTTGATTAAATCAGGCAGTATTCCCTTGATCACATCGGCGGAATAGGAAGCGGACACCCCCTCCGCGACAAGGCTGTTCAAGAGTCCCTGAATTTCGCCCTTAAAAGCCAGTATCAGGTTACGGGACGCCTGCTCCAGCGCCGCAGACCCTGCCTTTACGCTCCGCTGGGAATCATCCTGAGCCCGGGCCGCAATCGCGCCGGCTTCGCGCCGCGCGTCCTCGACAATTTTCCGCGCTTCCGCTTCAGCGTCCGCTTTGAGTTTTGCCGCGTCCGCCTGGGCGGATTCGATTCCCTCTTTTTTTATTTTCTCAATAAGTTCAGAAAGCTGGACATCCATATATTCCTCTTTAATGTCAAGATACGCTAATGATAAAATATTAGCAGATATTTAAAAAAAACGCAAGTGCCTAAAGCCAAATTTTAATAAATATTTAATAAATATTGCGGGAAATAGGGGTTTTTGTCCCCGCGCGCGGCGGCTGGCAGGCTTTCACGCCAGATTATTAACAAAAATCACCCTATTCCCCATTCCAAAACGGCGCAGCCCGTGACGCGCTCAAGGGCATGCGTTTGGTTCGTCATCCTACGCTACGCGCGCTACGCGGCGCTTTACTGGGCGGGGCGGACAACGCGGATGCCGATGTCGAAGAAGGTGTTCTGCGGGGGATTACCGAGCCGGGACACGGAACGAAGGAAAGTCTCCCCATCGCCATGGCCGCCGCCGCGATATACGCGGGTAAGCCCTGAAGACGCGCCTAAGGGATCCGACTGCGTCCCGCCAGCGTAGGGCACAAACCAGTCCCAGCACCACTCACACACGTTACCGCTCATGTCGTACAATCCTAAGTTATTAGGTTTCTTGTTCCCTACCACGGCCGTTCTGCCGCCGGAGTTGCCGATGTACCACCCCACATCATCGGCCTTGTCGCTCCCCGCCCCCGCGTACGAGTTCCCCGGCGTTCCGTTGCCCCCTTTCGCCGCGTACTCCCACTGCGCCTCGGTCGGCAGGCGGTAACCGTTAGCACCGGGGACCATGGTAACAGCGTTCCATGCCGCGCTATTGTTGTTTGGCACGGTTCCCCATGCCAAAGGATCGGTGCTGTTGTTTATACGGTACACGGGCGCTAACCCTTCCCTCATGCTCAATGTATTGCAGAACTTCAATGCGCCATACCAGCTTACAAAATATATCGGCCAATAATTCCCTCCCCCGTAGGTTAGGCCGGCTGGCATATTCCCACTCCCCATCACTAACCGGTACTGCTCCTGCGTTATCTCGTACCTGCTCATCTGAAAGCTGGTCAGCGTTACCGTCTGTGTTGTGGATTCACTGACGCCGCCGCCGAGGTCTCTCCCCATCTCGAAAGTACCGCCGGGAACCGGCACCATAGCAAACACCCATTTCGCGTACAGGGGCATGGCGGCGCTTACGGGCATTGCCGCAAAGTTCCACTTGTTGGCGAGGCTCGCGTCGGAGTACCAGCCTTCTAAATCGTAGCCTTTTCTGAGCGGCGGTGTCGGCTCCGTCGCTGTCCTGCCGGGGACAACGAGATGCGGCGGGACATGGAGGCCTTCAACATTGGTGACAAAGGTTACGGCTACGGGATCGACTGTTATTTCCGACCAATGCGCGAACAGGGCTGTGTGTTTAGTTACTCTGGTTTTGGCAAAGTCCCACTTGTTCTTGAAGGTCCCGTTGTCGGTGTACCATTCGGTTAAAGTCCAGCCAGGTCTGTTCGGGGGCGTCGGCCTGAACGCGAACCTGCCCTGGGTCACGGTTTGCGGCGGGACAAGGAGGCCGCTAACGTTGGTGATAAAGGTTACGGTGTATTTGGGCAGTTCGGGCGGGATGGGGAGCAGGTATTGGACCATGTAGTTGTCGCAATTAACACAGAGCAGCGAGCACATCCCAATCAGCAAAAAGAAAAAGCCCCGCGATCTAAAAAATATAGAAGAAAATTTATCGCTTTTCGTCATATCCTCCTCCTGCTTTGTAGCGCGGCTATGCCGCCGACATTTACTATTATTATACCACAAATAGGGGCCGTTGTCAAGGGCAATTTGCCTCAAAAAAAATCTAAGCGAAAAGGGGGCGCGCCCCAGCTTGTTACGGGCTTCAAGCGAGGGGCGATTGCCGGTTTACAGATTCATTTCGTCAGTCTGCGGCGACTGATAGATAATCGTGCCCCGTTCAACGTCAAGCAAGCGCACGGAAAGCCGCCGCGAGGCGCCCGATCCGGTAACGGATACCATAACAAAGGTGTTTACCCCCGCCTCTTTCCCTATGCTTACCATTTCCGCATCGCTCACGTTGCCGGAAAGCTGGTAGTTCCTTTCCATCTCTGCCAAGGCCCGGCTGTTCCGGTCAACAACCGTTATGCCTTTTGAGATAAAGCCGTCTATAATGCCGCTTACTATCATCCCGGCAAGCTCCCGCTCATTTCGAGAGTTGCTTACCAGCGCGACGCTCGCCCCCTTGGGCAGTCGGGCGGGAAGCGTCTCGACCATAAGCGCTATGACCCTATCCCGCTGGCTTTGGTTTTCCTTGTAGGCTTCAAATAAGCCCGCGTCGACCATTGCCTTCTGCAAACGGGCAATTTCAACGGTGGCTTTGGAGTTGCCCGTATCGTTATACACCCGCTGCAAAAATGAGGATGCCCCTTCCAGATCGCCCTGCACTTCAATAAGGAGGGCCGCGTTATACGCGGACGCAAAACTGCCGGTGTCCCGGTAGATTCCGAGAAACAGGTCCTGGGCGCCTCTATAGTTTCCGGCTTTTACCATCGCGTTGGCGCTTTTTACCTGTTGTTTAACGGCCTTATCCCTTGAAGATTCCTTCATCAGGCTTCGGCGTTCAGTCGCCATATAGGGCGCCACGTCACGGCCAAGCCCCGCCAGCTCCCTTTGAATCAGGGTCTGTATCATGCTTTCCGCCGTTTTCAGTTCCGACTGGTTTTCTTTGGAATCATAGCTGCTGCGGCTTTTATTTATCGGGCCAACGATAGTCCCGTCCCTGGTCTTTGTAAGGCCGTAATTGAACGATATTTGGACATCGCGCCTATACGTGTAATAAGTGACTGTGTTTCCATTTTTATCTTTATAAGAATTCGGGGTTGACGTGTCCTTAATATCCGCTGATAAAACTTTCCCGGTAAAAAGAGCGTCGGCGCGAGTTTCGATATTTCCCCCGGAGGACCTGACCCGCTCGATTTCCTCGGCGCTGATAAGCGTAAAGTGATCGGTCGCCTGAATGCGCGAAAGCGCCTCGTTGGTTAGCCACACGGCGGCCTGCCTTTCCAGCGATGAATTAGTTGTTGTGGAAAACGGCATAACCGCCAGGCGCTGAATCCCCAGGGTGGGCAATGCCGGTGGCCGCTGCACCTGAAAATTTACCGCTGTCGCGCAGCCCGCGAAAATCAGCGCCAGCGCCGCGATTCCCCCTACTGCCGCTAAAATGCGTCTTGTGTGCGTTCTCTTGTTCATCATAATCATAAACTCCCTGATTTTTGAAATTCCGCAGCATAACCTTGATGTATGTATATTTTTAGTTGTATAATGTGTGCCTATAGGTTGTCAAGAGGTTTATCAGCAGCAATGAAAGAACAAATTTTTTCCTTTATCGACAATGCCGAGGCCCTTGCCATAGAGCTTGAAACTGAGTTGTGCAAACGCCCCGCGATTGCCCCGGATTCCGGCGGGGAGGGCGAGCTTGACAAGTGCGTTTTTCTGGAGGGCTGGCTCAGGGAACGCGGCATTAGCCAGTTGGAGCGTTATGACGCGCCGGATGAACGCGCCAAAGGCGGGGTGCGGCCTAATCTGATTGCCACCATTGAAGGCAGCGATGCGGGGCAAAGCCGCCTGTGGATTATGAGCCATCTCGACGTGGTGCCCCCGGGAGACGCGTCCATGTGGAAGAGCGATCCCTGGACCGCGATTCTTGCGGATGGCGCTCCGGGCAGGCGCATCATCGGCAGGGGGACTGAAGACAACCAGCAGGGGCTTGTTTCGTCGGTGCTGGCAGCGCTGGCGTTTGTGAAGCAGGGCGTGCGTCCGGCGCGTACCCTCAAGCTCCTTTTTGCCGCTGACGAGGAAACGGGCAGCGCGTACGGCATAAGCTGGCTCCTGAAAAACCACGGCAATTTGTTCAAAAAGGACGACATGGTACTGATACCGGACAGCGGCGACAGCCGGGGCGAGGGCATAGAAATCGCCGAAAAGAATTTGATATGGGCGCGTTTTGTTACCAGGGGAGTGCAGGCGCACGGCTCGCGGCCGGATCAGGGGGTGAACGCCCACCTCGCGGGCGCGGATTTGGCGCTGCGCCTCCATTACGGGCTGTCGGAAATTTTTTCCGCGCGCGATCCCCTGTTTGAACCTGATTACTCCACGTTTGAGCCAACCAAAAAAGAAGCGAATGTCCCCAATATCAACACCATCCCCGGCGAGGACGTGTTCTGCATGGATATGCGCGTTCTGCCCCGGTATTCGGCGCGATTAGTGTTAAATGAAATTGACCGCATTAAGGGGGAACTTGAGGCCGCGCGCAAGGTTGCCGTTGAGTACAGCCTTGTCCAGTTGCAGGAATCTCCGGCAACCTCTGCGGACGCGGCGCTGGTGCGAAAATTGAGCGGGGCTATCCGCGAAGTCTACGGCGTAAACCCCCGTCCCATAGGCATAGGCGGCGGCACTGTGGGTGCCTGCCTGCGTAGCGCGGGCATTGACTGCGCGGTGTGGGCGCGAATCGACGAAACCGCGCATCACCCCAACGAATACGCCCTGCTGGGCAATATACTCGGAGACGCGAAGGTCTTTGGCCTGTTTTGCTGCGCGTGATTAAAAGGGGCTTGTACCTCAAGCGCCCTGAATCCCCGCCCCGCCCTTTCAGGGCAACATCATAAACCTAAAAAAATTTTATCAACGAATGAACGCGAATTATCACGAATTAAGACAAAACTTTCAGCGGAATTTCGTATTTATTCGCGTCGTAGCGTAGGTACGCATTCGTTGACACTGTTATTTAAGTTGACGGTGTCAGCCCGCCCCGCCCTTTCAGGGCGCGTTATTCAGGGAAGCCAGTTCCGCTGCCAGCGCCTCCCACTGGGAATTTTTTTCCGTAAGGCTGACGGCGCATTCATCCAGCTTTATAGCCAGCGCCTTTGCCTTTTCCCCGTTTGAATAAACTTCCGGGCGGGACAGTTCTGTTTCAAGGCGGGCTTTTTCTTTTTCCAGTTCATCAATGGCGGCTAACAAATCCGATTCCTGGCGTTCAAGCCGGCGCAGCGCTGCCTGGCGCTGCTTCTTGTGCAGGCGCTGTTCAGCCGCGCTTTTATCGCTGATGCCGCTGGCAGTACCAGTGCCTCCGGCAAAGGCAGTTTCGCGTAACGGGCCGGCGGCAATTTTGCCGCTGGCATTTTTGTTAGCCGCGCATTCATCAGCCGCCTTCTCAGCCGTGATTCTGTCCAGATAATAGCCGTAATTGCCGAAGAAGAGCCGCGCGCGGGTAGGCTCCGCAGGCCCGGCGCCGGGGGAGAGTTCCAGCGTTTTGCTTGACAGCGCCTCCATAAACGCGCGGTCGTGCGAAACAAAAATGATCGTTCCCTTGAATTTGTTCAATGTCTCCAGCAGTATGTCCTTTGAGTGCAGGTCAAGGTGGTTGGTCGGCTCATCGAGAATCAAAAGGTTCATCGGTTTTAGGAGCATACGCAGCAGGGCCAGGCGGCTTTTCTCGCCGCCTGAAAGCACGGCGACCGGCTTGTACACGTCATCGCCGCGAAACAAAAACGCGCCCAGCATATCCCGCACATGGGGAATCAGCGCCGTGGGCGCGTTGGCCTCCATAAACTCAAGCGCCTGTTCGCTGCCGTTCATTGCCTCGGCCGCGTCCTGCGAAAAATAGCCCGCGCTGATGCCCGCGCCGTATTTGAGCGTTCCTTCAAAATCAGTGTCCGCACCGGCAATAATACGCAGCAGGGTGCTTTTCCCCGCGCCGTTAGGCCCGGCGACCGCCAGCCGCTCCCCGGAATCAAGGGACAAATCCATGCCGGATAGCACCTGCCGCTCCCCGTAACTCTTGCGTATGCCTTCCAGAGCGATGGCAACGCGGGGCGAATGGGGCGGCGGCGGAAACGTTATGTGCATTTTTTTTAATGATTCGGGGATTTCTATGCGCTCCATTTTTTCCAGGCGGCCAATCAATTCCTGGGCAAAAGCCGCTTTGCTTGCCTTGTAGCGGAAACGCCGAATCAGCGCCTCGGTTTTGGCAATCTCCTCCTGCTGCTCTTCGTAGCGCTTGACTAAGCTTTCAAGCTCAATTTTGCGGGTTTTTTCATAGGCGGTGTAATTGCCCGCGTAGCGTTTTAATTTTCCCTGAAACAGCTCGTACACTTCGTTTACGCTTATGTCGAGGAAGTAGCGGTCGTGCGAAACCAGCAGGCAGCCGCCGGAAAAATCGGCGAGCCAGCCTTCCAGCCAGGAGCGGGCCTCTATGTCCAGATAATTCGTGGGTTCGTCCAGCAGCAGTATGTCGGGCTGTTCCAGCAGGACCTTTGCCAGCGCGATACGCATCTGCCAGCCGCCGGAGAACTCGCCTGTTTCGCGCTCAAGATCATCCGCGGAAAAGCCAAGACCCCTCAGCACCAGGGATATTTTCGCGTCACGGCGGTAATAGCCCGACTGCTCGACTTTTTCCAGCAGGCGGTGATGCTCATCGACCAAAGCGGCCACGGCGCGTTCATGCTGATTCTTGTTTTCCAGGGATTTGCCGATTTCATCCGCCTGCGCCAGCAGCGCCCGGAGCTTGTCAAAGGCCGTTTCCGCCTCGTCCCGCAGGGTCTTGCCGCTGTGGACTATGCCCGACTGGGGCAGATACGACACGCGGGTGTTTTTCTCGATTGAACGCTCGCCGGAATCGGCAGGTATGATGCCCGCCATGACTTTCATCAAAGTTGATTTTCCGCTGC
>JGI24698J34947_10001837_pt1 | contig 11317 bp, 7 predicted proteins | sample TergutMp193P3_FD_34947 | JGI IMG/M metagenome (IMG submission 34947)
CGCGTTGCCCACGGCCGGTTCGTAACCAGGCATTGGGGGGGAAATAGAGTAAGCCGGAATCTGGCCGCCCTTAACTACGTTGTTGATAAGTTCCTCGCGGTCAAATCCCATGGAAAGGGCTTTGCGAATCCGGGGATCCCTCAACGTGGCGTGATCCTGGCAATTAATGATAAAATAATAGGTACCTACCTGGGGACCAGTTTGGTAATCCTTGTGAAGTTTTACTTCGTCTATCCTGGCAAGGGGGATGGCGGTGCTCCAATCAGCCTCGCCGGAGATGAACGCCTGGTACATGGTGTTGTTATCGTCGGTGGGATTGAAGGTGATTTTGGACAGGAACACATTGGCCCTGTTCCANTACCTCTCGTTGGGAACCACAACGATGCGGCTGTTGGGAATATACTCTTGCAAGATAAAGGGGCCATTGCCGACGAAGTTCTCGACCCTCGTCCAGTTGGCGCCGTATCTCTGGATGGCGTGCATGGGCAGGGGGCTAAAAGAGTAATGCCCCATCATGGCAAGGGCGTAGGGCACTGGGCCCACCAGGGTTACCTCGAAGGTTCTTTCATCCACTGCGCGGATCGCAACATCCTGGGGCCTGCCAACTCCGTTCATGAAATCCTCAGCGCCTTTCACCACATCGCCTATCATATAGGCGTATTCCGACGCCGTGTTGGGATCCAGGTGGTGCAGCCACGAATCCACGACGGTCTGCGCGGTGATGGGAGTGCCGTCGCTCCAGACTGCGCCCTGGCGAAGCCTGAAAGTGATCACCGTGTTGTCATTGCTGTAAGTCCAGCTTTCGGCAACGCCCGGTACCGGGTCCGTTGTCCTGGGATCATAACCCACAAGGCCCTCGAAGAGCGCCAGGTAGATTCTGTGCTCCGGAACGCCGGTAATCTGGCTGGGGTCCAGGGACTGGGGATTGGCCCCGTTCATAATGACCAGTTCCATTGGCGCCGGGCCGCTGGTTGTTGTTGCGGCGGGCTGACTCCTGTTACAGGAAATAATAAACGCCCCTGCAAGAAGCGTCAAAGCCAGGAACAACAAGAAAGTCTTCTTCATCTAAACTCCTCCTAAAGAATTTGGATTTATTTTATATTAATAGTCAATAATTAAACAAGCTCACCCAATACCGGCTCGTATGGTCGGCCTCCGGTTAGGTTTCATTTTGAGGAGTTGCGGCTGGCACTACCTATAAAAGAAGAAAAAAGCTTCTTTGTGGTTTCATCTTTGAGTAACGACTCCGGGTGCCATTGCACACCCCAGACATAGGGACGATCCGGCATATACACGGCTTCTATAAGGCCATCATCCGCCACAGCCATAACCTCTAGCCCTCCGGCGATCCTGTTGATTCCCTGGTGATGATCGCTGTTCACATCAAGGCGTTCTTTCCCAACAAGTTTACCCAATGGGCTTTCGGGAAGAAGCCGGACAGTATGGGCGGTGACATCATAGGGCGGTCCCGGCTTATGATTAACGGCACTGGGTAATTCGGTAGGGATATCCTGGTACAGGCTTCCGCCAAGAAAGGCGTTAAAGAGCTGTATACCCCTGCAAATCCCCAGTGCCGGTTTGTTCTGGTTCAAAACGGCTTCACGGAAGAGGTAGTCTTCCATCTGATCCCGCGCTTCGCAAATTTCCCCGCAATAGTCTGCTTTTGCATGGCCGTACCATTTAGGATCCAGGTCGGAACCGCCGGTAAACAAAAACCCGTCAAAAAAATCCGCGATCTGTTTCACTACAGTTTCCGATACGGTCAGGGGAAGGATCACCGGCAATGCGCCGGCCTCTTCAAGGCCCTGCACATAGCCGGGATACATCCAGATCCTGTTCCTCTTTACATCCCAGAGGGGAACAACCCCGATTACTGCCCTTCCCATGATTCAGCTAGACTACTTCCTTCTTATACCAACATAAGGATGCATATTCTGCGGATTGTTGTACCAGCCGTCCCATTTGGTGAGGTCAATCATGTTGGTAGACACGTTGTAATAAATAGGTATCACCGCCTGGTCGCGGGTGATGGCGATTTCTTCGGCCTGGCGCATGAGATTGTTCCGCTCAGGACCGTCGGGCAGGCTCAGTGACTGGTTAAGCAGCCTGTCGAATTCGGCGTTGCTATATTTGCTCCTGTTGGCGCCGGCGCCGGTTAAGAAGAGGTCGAGGAAGTTCTGGGGATCCATATAATCGGCGATCCACGAGCCGCGCGCAATCTGCATGGCGGGATCGTTACGGTAAGACAGGTAAGAAGCCCACTCCACGTTCCTCAAGGTTATGTTTACGCCGAGGTTGGTTCTCCATTGCTGCTGAATGTATTCGGCGATAATCCTTTGGGTCTCAGTTGTGTTATAAACAAATTCGTAGGTGGGGAGGCCCTGCCCGTTGGGATAGCCGGCTTCGGCCAGCAAGCGCCTTGCTTCGGTAAGGTTATACCCGTTTCCGGTTGCGGGCACATAGTCGTTCATGGGCGGAACAAAAGCTGTAGCGGGAATCTCACCAGACCTGGTGATATTGTTGACGATTTCATCCCTGTTTATGCCCATGGAAAGCGCCTTGCGGACCCGCGGATCAGTTAAGCCCGGATGACCTACGTTGTTTATGATGTAGTAATACACGCCCAAATACGGGGCCACCTGATAATCCTTGTGAAACCTAATTTCGTCCATCCTGGTCGAGGGAATGCCTGTGCTCCAGTCGGCTTCACCGGCTATATAGGATTGGTACATCGTGTTCGCGTCCGGAGCAGCATCGAAAGTGATCTTGGTAAGGAAGACGTTGGCCCTGTTCCAGTACCTTTCGTTGGGGATTACCACGGTACGGCTGTTGGGAACATGCTCCGACACGACGAAGGGGCCGTTACCGACGAAGTTACCCGGCCTAGTCCATTGATTCCCGTATCTCTGAATGACGTGGAGGGGCATCGGGTTAAAAGACCAGTGGGCCATCATGTCCAGGGCGTAAGGCACGGGGCCTACCATAGTCACCTCGAAGGTTCTCGCATCCACGGCGCGGATGCCCACGTCCTGTGCCCTGCCGGTGCCGCTGTTGTAATCATCCGCGCCCTTCACTACCATGCCCATCAAGTAGGCGTATTCGGAAGCGGTTGTGGGGTTTAGGTGATATAGCCAGGAATCCACAAAGGTCTGCGCGTTAATGGGCGTGCCGTCGCTCCAGGTGACCCCCTGGCGGAGCCTGAACGTGAGAACCGTGTTGTTGTTGCTGAAGGACCAGCTTTCTGCGACCCCAGGCGCTGCTTTCGCGGTTCTTGGGTCGTAGCCAACGAGCCCTTCGAAAAGCGCCAGGTTGACGCGTCCATCAGAAATACCCACTATCTGGCTCGGATCAAGATTAGTTATGTCTCCGTTCATGATCACCATTTCTTGAGCGCTTGAAGCGGCAGGCGTCTGTGCGCCTCTTGCGAAAAGTGCTCCTGCCAGAAGCATCCCTGCCAAGACTAATAATAAAGCCTTTTTCATTTTGATTCCTCCTAAAGAATTTGCATAATTATACTTTAAAACTCAATAAATATGCAATATACTATCTACTGATAAGAGAGGCTGCCATGAAAGAGAGAGAAAAAAAATCGGCTGTAATTATACTCTTGCTTGCTTTGGTTCTGTTCGCAATCGCCAGCTTCGTTGGCGCAGGATGCGCGCAAAAGCCGCAAGCCAGCGTGACACCCAATCCCGCGTCAGGTGGGGGAAACTCCGGTGGCGGCGCTTCCGAGTCTCCGGGCGGGAACGACAACCCGCATGCGCCATGGCAAAGCCAGGGCGAAGAGGGGGTTTCCATGATTTTTGTTGAGAATACCGATGGCACTGACGATGGGGTGACACGGCTTATACGTTCCATGCAAAGCCGTGGGCTCGACTTCTACAAAACAACGGCCTCCCCAAACGGGCTATTCACCTCCGGTGACGTGGTACTGTTGAAGATCAACTCCCAGTGGGCGGAGCGCGGCGGTACCAACACCGACCTCATCCAGGGCGTCATTCAGGCATTGCTGGATCATCCCGACGGCTTCACCGGGGAAATCATTGTGGCGGATAACGGTCAGGCGCAATTCGGCAGCCAGGGGAGAGGCGGCAGCCTCAGTTGGCCTAACGCGAATTCCGCCGACCGTAGGCAGTCTGTCATGCACGTGATCCGTTATTTTCAGGAGAGGGGCCATCACGTCACAGGCGTGTTGTGGGACGAGTTTACCGCCGTGCGGGTGCAGGAATTTAACGCGGGAAATAATACAAACGGATTTGTGGTGGGAGACACGAGGCACAGCACCGGCACGGAGGTTTCATACCCGAAGTTCATCACCGAATATGGAACCTGCGTCAGTTTCAAAGAGGGAATCTGGAACGCGAACACAAGAACCTATGACAGCGAAAAACTCAAGGTCATAAACATGCCGGTATTAAAATCCCACGGCCTCTTTCAGGTAACAGGCGCGGTTAAGGCGTACATGGGCGTACCATCCACGAGGCTGACAAATATGCGTGTCCACAACAATGTCGGGAATGGAAGCATGGGAACGATGATGGCGGAAACCCGTATGCCTACCCTCAATATTATGGACATGATTTGGATAGGTCCGAGCGGCGGGCCCGGCGTCAGCTACTCCACCGCTGTACAAATGAACAAAATCGCCGCTTCCGCTGATCCGGTTGCGCTTGACTATTGGGCAAGCAAAAACATACTCATGCCCGAAGCCGCGAAACTCCCCGGCGGCCGGGCTGCGTCGATGAACCCCGACGGCACACAACCCGGGACTTTCGGCTACTGGCTGCGTTTATCCATGAACGAGCTTCTCAAAGCGGGAATAAGGGCGACGATGGACGAGTCGGAGATTCTGGTTGTTGGAGGCGGGGTGTGATGCTTTAGTATCATTTTCCCTAACTGTACGCCATACATAATTGTTTTATTCATTATATTTTTTTCCAAATAATTTATCATTTATCTGAAATTTTAAGAACTACTTTATTTATTCTTTTTGCCGCATTACCATAAGTTCGACTGCGGTTTTTCATGGCCCGTGCCACCTAAAGACAGCTAAACGTAGACAGTCCTGCTGTGCGATGGGTGGGGGCGTACACCAAATTAATAATTTAATAAATATTCCAGCATTGCATTATTCAAATTTATGCTTTCCTCCCATTCAGGATGTAATATATTAAACGAATGTCCCAGTTTTCTTTGCCTGTTCTTTGCCAAATAATAAAATTTATGCTCAATATTATTTTTTTTCAATATATTGACAAAGTATAATGTCATATCTTCAAGTTCGTCATCTCCATTGGAGGTTATAAATATTGGCGGTAAACTGTTTATTTCAGGTATATTTTCCAGTATTAAATTTTGATAATATTCCTGTTTTTCATACCTTTTCTCCAACATCATTGATCTCATGCCCCAATACCTAAATTCACTGCGTGTCCATTCCATAAAACCGCTGATTATAGCCATTGCATTAATTTTTAAATTTGATTTGCCTATATTAAATATGTTTTGCAATCTATGGTTTTTCGAGATCAGAATCGCCATTGTTGCCAGATAAGCGCCTGCCGATTCCCCAATTAAGTATATTCTGTTTTTATCAACAGGGTATGAATCCAGATTATTATCTATCCAATTCAATGCGCTAATAATATCCAGAATTTGGTCGGGGACTTTTGCGTCGCTAAACGCAAGCCTGTAATTAACGTTAAATACAATAAACCCACTTTTGGCTAAATGAAAATCATATAATTTATTCATTTCTTTATAACTATAAAAAAACCCGCCGCCATGTATGTCTATTATGGCCGGAAACGGCCCCTCCATATTATCCGGATAATAAATGTCCAATAAATGCCCCCTGTGTCCGTCCGCAATATAAGGAATATCTACTATTTCAATAATATTTTCCGGTAATGTTTGTTCGGAAAGTATTTTTCTGTCCCGTTCTTCCCAATCATTGAGCATATTCCTGACTAAATGATCCCTTATTGAAGTACAAGACATTAAAATCCCGGCTAAAAAAATAAATGAGAATATTTTTCTGGATATTAATTTATTGCTCATTCTTGTAAAACCATCTGGTCTACCTGGTAAGCTCCTTTGCGTTTTCAAGGTGTGCGGTTATCTTTCCGCTGGCGGTGTTCACCTCAATTGCCTGTCGCGTTACTTTCTGGGAGATACTCTCCAGTGTGGTAGCCGCTTTTTGTATTGCACCGCTCTGGTGCTGTATGTTATCTGTTCCTTCTTTTACCTTGCCGGTGATGTCGTGTAATGCCCTCAGCGCGGTCAATATTTGGTTACCGCCTGCCGATTGTTCCTCGACGGCGTTGCTCATTACGCCGAAGGATTGATCAAGCGTTTTGATTTCCTTAAACATGGTTTCCATCGACTTTACCGTGTCAGAGGAAACGGAGGTTATCTGTGTTATGCGCTGTTCTATCTTTTTTATTTCCTCTGAAATGTCGCCCGATTCCTGCGCTGATAATTCGGCGAGTTTGCGAATTTCGGAAGCTACTACGGCAAAGCCCTTACCCGCTTCCCCCGCATGGGCGGCCTCAATGGCGGCGTTCATGGCGAGAATGTTTGTTTTTGCCGCGATGTCGGCGATTGTTTTGTTGGCGTTTTGCAGCATTTGGGATTGCTGGTGTATGCCGTTTATTTCATCAACCAGGCGAAGTAGTTTGGCCTGCCCCTCACTGGACGATTCACTTATCGTGTCGGCTGTTCTGCCTGCGTTACCCGCAACCTGACGGATTGAATCGATATGGGCTACCATTTGTTCGATTGCCGCCGATGATTGGGTAATGTGCGAAGCCTGCGCGTATACTGCCCCGTTTAACGAGTCGATGGAGACGACGATATTGTCGATTGCGCCGGTTGTTTCCAAAACGGAGTGAGTCTGCGATTCCGTGTCCAGTTTCATTTTTTCCATATTGCCGGTTATCACTTCAAGCGCATCTGAGGATTCCGCGATTACCGCATTGAGCCGCTCACTGTCACCGGTTATTTTTTGCAGGTTTTTGTTGAGCCTGTCTATCGCCGCTTTCAGGCTGTCCCTTATTTTTATCAAGGCACGCTGTATATCCCCGATTTCATCTGTCCTGAATTGGTTAATGCTCACGGTAAAATCCAAAGCCGCCAAAGCGTCCGCTGTTTGCATTAGTCCCGTAAGAGGAACGCTGAGCATCCGGTGGGTCAACATGGACGAAGCAATGCCAACAGCCGCCAGTATGGCAAAACTGATGAGGATGAGGCGCATGATGAAATTATTGTAACCGGAGAAAATAATGGAAGCCGGAACCACCGTTACCAAAACCCAGTCGGTATGAGGTATAGCTGAAGAATAAATTATATTCGTCTGATCAATTAGAAAAAAATCTTCGGACTGTTCAGACGAAGTCTGCAAAACATTTCGCCGGTATTGTTCCAGTCCCGATTCGACAAAAAAATCCTTTTCCATGACCGCGCCGGTATCCTCATTGGTGATATACAGCCCGTCCGTGTTGATGATAAAAATCTTCTGTTCAGGAAAAGCGCGCGTCTCATTGATCATACCGTGCAGGGCATTAATCGTAACATCGTCCGCTATTACCCCGATGTCTTCTCCATTGTCGTCAAAAACCGTCATTGAAAGGGTAACGATAATTTCACCGGTTTCCGCGTCAACATACGGTTCGGAGAAGGCTATTCTTCGCCCCGACGCAGTGGGCGTCGCCATTCTGGCAGCGTTCTTCGCGTCGATAAACCAGTCGCGTTGGGTATTATCCCAATCATCATCAGGAATCCAACCGCCCGCAAAGGCCGCAAAACCGCCCTCATGATTCCAAACCCGGTTGTTTGTGTAATATAAATCCAGACAATTCGGAATTTTTTCCGATATGTCGCGTAGAAATCCGGTAATAACCTCCACAGAGGTTGTTTCCTGTTTGAAGAGATACACGATGCCTGTAGCCACATACCCTAAAACGTCCTCATGTTCCTTAATCGCGGAAACAACCATTTCCCGCGAATAAGCCATGCTTGTTCCTGTATTAAGCTCGGTAAAATTGGCGATGGTTTTTCTGAGGTTGTAAAAAAAGACCAGGGACAGAGATACCGTCGTAAAAACAATCATAAGCAAAGTTATTGTGGTCAGCAATCTCACAAAAGATGATTTTCTATTCTTTTTATTCATTCAGGTTTCCTCCTTAATATATCTACTACCCACTCCGGCTCAGGGCATTTAGCGTCAGACAACCAGGCCATATTCGATGCGATACCATCAATAGCCGACCAGAAGGCGATAGACAGCGCATATGGATCGCCGTCCCTGATGGTTTTATCCTTCTGCCCGGCTTTTATAAGCGGAATACTTTTGGTAAAAATGTCCATTTGCTTTAAAAGCTCTTTAACAACAGGAGACACCGCTTCGTTATGAAATGCCTGATTCATCAGGACAAACATCTTCGAGGTAACAGGCTGCGTTTTGACGGCATTTAGAATTTGAACTGCCGCTTTTTTGAAAAAATCGATGGGAGTAGCCGCTGAAATGGTCATAATGGACTGCGGCGCCTGGACACCGAGACGTATCAATTCTTCGTATAGCTTTTCCTTGGATTCAAAGTGGTGGAACAATAAACCCTCGCTCATTCCCACCGCCCGGGAAATATCCACCGTCCTTGTGGCCGCATAGCCCTTGCGTATGAATAAATCCAAAGCGGCAACCACAATTTCTTTCCGGCGTTTTTCTCTTTGTTCTTTCCTGGTCATTATTGAGCAACTCCTCACTGAGTATATACTCAATCTCAGATTAGGGTATTTACGGGGAATTGTCAAGCGGTTTTTCGGTAAATTCCATAAAGTACTGGCAAATGTATACTTTTTTATACATTACCTTGAGTGTTTTTTTCTCCACATATTTCCGTAATTACTAAATGCCCAACTTTCTCTTCATAACGGAAAAATACACACTGCTTTACAAAAGAACCCTGTTGCCATAAAATAATGGTTTGACCACGCCAACTAGACTATAGAACTGACGAAAAGAGAAAGATATAAATGATTCTTGGATGCCTGGATATATATAGCTTCCTCAAAGGAGTTCACGGGAAAGTCAACGGTTGTATAAACACTGATGGGAAAGAGCGGCAATACCGATGTGAGTATTGCTTTAATGATCAAAACGACAAAGTTGCAATTCACAGAAAAGACGGAAATGGCGATAATATTTTATTACCAAAAGTTATATATCTTGACGAGTCTTTAATAGCCTTTTTTGGGCTTTACAGCGGGGATGGGGCAAAAGGTTCTGAGGATACCAATGAGCCTGGGCGAATTAACCCGGTCATCTCCTTTTCACAGAAGGAAAAACATTTAGTAAGGTTCGCTGTTGATCAGTTTCGCCGTTTATTCCCATACAATATTACCTTCACGTTCTCCCTTGGGGAAGACAGCGCCTACTTCATGGCTGACGAAGGTAAAGATCGTTTAAATACTTGTTATCTCGAAACAACTGGTTATGGGACACCGCCGACAAAACCGCTTGATGCAATTCGTCCGGTACTCGACAGTAAAGACCGGCAATACCTGACGGAAATACGTCATGATGTAATTGGCTCTAATGAGGATCATCTGGCGTTCTACTATCAACACAAAGAGGCTATGGAAGCGATCTTTATAGCCCAGAAAAAGTCTGAACTTGCAAGTGTTGGCATCAAACCGGGAAATGATATAAAAGTCACTGCCTCTTTACGGCGGCCATTTAAAAAAGGCGCACGTCAGCCTGGAGGGTCGAGTCGTTCAGATGAGATTCATCCCGGAGGCCTCAACGGTATTGCCGAGTTATTTCTCAAAATAATGCATGAAATAGAAGACTCAATTTTACGTGATTCTCAAGTATCAAGCCAGGGGTTAGTACGCTGGAACACCATACCATCAGAGGCAGGTAATTTACTCGATATACTGAACTTTTTTTCAAGCAATCCTTTTGGCAAAATCAACAGGGAACGTCCGACTATGCTCATTGCAGACGAACACGTGATTCTGGGTCAATGGCGTCGTTCATCAAAAATTCACCTGCAACACCATTTATATATGGATCCACTTTGGTGTTATACATCAGGCCTGTATCTTGCTGAAGGTTCTACTCCCAAAGAAAAGTTATTTTTCATGTTTCGGGAAGACCCCGGAAAATTGACATTGGGCTTCACATCTTCGGAAGGTACCAGCCTTGAATTAATGCTTCGTGCTCTTCGTAAAGTATTTTTACCGGATGACTGCATGGATGCATGGAAGGTCAAAGTAGGAAACCAATACTTCCCTGAATTAGTAGTCACTGGCCTTAAGCATGGTGTCCCAATGTTACGCGGAGGAAACAAAGGAGAAGGCAAACTGAGGACTATGGAAATTTCTTTGGCTCTCAAGCAATGGGCATTGGATGTCGCCGATTCCCCGCTTCCCGGCAGGAGTCTTTTGACGAGTGAATACTCTGAACGTTATTCCCATGTTGAACCAACAGGCGCCGGAGTAGCAAGGATTGATTTCTGGGCTTCATCCACGCTGTGCCGATGGTATTTTCCATTGGTAATGTATACGGTGTTTGGTCAAACTGTTGTCGATCCCGTCAAGGAATTTATTCAATGATTACCCATTTATTGTTTCCGGGCGTGACCATAAAAACCGGATTTTCACATACGGCTTTTGATCGTTACTTATGTGAGTGGCGTGAACAGGCGATTACCGATGCGGAAGATGGGGTGATTTCATCATCCATCTGCCTTCAGGGAGTTCTGATCGATCTTATCCTTAATGGTGAACTTCAACATGACTGGCTGTCCATTATGTTTGACTTACTTTCTGATGCAGGGCGTCCGATTACTTATTCAAAGAACTACGGTAAACAACTATATATGTTCGATGAACAATATTTGCAATCGACTATACATGCTGTCCACACGCGTTGGTGGGTGGAAAAACTGTCAAGACCGGAAACGCTGGATCATGAAAGATTCGCAAAAATGATTCTGGCCAAAAAATGTTCGGATGGTTTGATTTACGATGCTGATGTCAGTAAGACCATCATGCGCCATCGGATGAAATCCGAATTGACTATGTCAGCCGCTATGGGGATCGAAATTCTTCTTCACGCCAATTATTTAACAAATGTCCTCCGTGATGAGCTGTCAACCAGTCTTTGCGACCCACGTAAAATTCCACCTCTTGGTTATATGACCGCCGAACAGTACCGGCTCGCTGCCCTTCGGATTCTCTCACATGAAGAACAGTTTCCTATGGGAATTGGAGAGCACATTGACGCTTGTGCTGCGGGATTGGCATATGGCTG